>MDTA01217083.1_pt1 | contig 19610 bp, 19 predicted proteins | sample 811151 | NCBI WGS metagenome assembly MDTA01 (sample SAMN05326648, study PRJNA326480) | marine metagenome | isolation source: seawater | place: Indian Ocean: South | collected 2010 | reverse complement strand
CATTTTTAGGAAACATTAATAAAAATCCACTTGTAGGATTTGGGGTTGTTGGAACAAAAACATTTATTAGTTCTGAATTAGTTTTTTCGGAAATTTCGCCTTTATTTTCTTTTGTAGCAAATCCCACTGCCCAACTACCTTTTCTAGGGTACTCTACCAAAACAACACTTTTTTTATCTCCTTTATTTGGAGCAAGACTTTCAGTCATTTGTCCTATGGCAGAATAAATTGTTCTTAGAATTGGAATTCTTTTTAATGTTTCATTTACTAATTGTAATATTTTCTTACCAATAAATGATAAGGACAAGCCTCCAATAACTGTTATAAAGAAAACTGATAACAATATTTCTAATCCTGGAATAGAAAAAGGTAAATAGCTATTTGGGTTTATTTCCTTAGGAATGAGATTTGACGAAATTGATATAAAAAACATCGTCAAATATAAAGTAATTCCTATTGGAACTAAAACTACTATACCTGTAATAAAATAATTCCTTAGTCTAACAATTAATTTAACTTTTCTTTTTTTTTGATTTCTCATATTGAATAAAATAAATATATATTATAGTAAAATATATCGTGAATAGAAGAAATTTTATACAAATAATGAGTTGTGGTTGCTTATCTTTTGGACTACATGCATGCACCTCAGCCCCTATCACTGATAGAAAGCAACTAAAATTGATACCTGAACATAAATTAAATTCTCAAGCGGCAAAAATTTACGAAAAAATTAAAGAAAAAGAAAAATTGAGTAATGACACCAAAAAATTAAATGAAATTAAAGATATTGGTAAAAGGATGGAATTTGTAATAAGTAAATATTTTAATGAAAAACAAATTGTTGATCCAACAATTGGCTTTGACTGGGAGTACATTCTAATTGAAAATGATAAAGTCAAAAATGCCTGGTGTATGCCGGGAGGCAAAATTGCAATTTATACTGGGATATTAAAAGTTACAAAAAATAATGATGGCTTGGCAGCTGTTATGGGTCATGAAATTGCTCATGCAGTAGCAAAGCACTCTGTTGAAAGAGCTAGTAGAGGAGTTCTGCTTCAAACAAGTGCTAGTGTAATTGATATATTGTCAGGCGGCAAGCTATCTCAAGTAAATCGTACAACCGGCATGGATACAGTTGGTTTACTAGCCCAAATTGGAATTATGAATCCATTTAACAGAAAACAAGAAACTGAAGCAGACTATCTTGGAATGATATTTTCATCAATGTCAGGTTATGACATTAGAGAAACTGTTAAAATTTGGGAAAGAATGCGTAAATTAAATAAAGGAAATGAACCTCCGCAATTTATGAGTACTCATCCATCATCTGAAAATAGGATTACTCAAATTAATAAATGGATGAACGAAATTATAATTGATTATCCACCAATTACTTAATTTGGTGAGCCGTGATGGACTCGAACCATCGACCCATTCCTTAAAAGGGAATTGCTCTACCAACTGAGCTAACGGCCCACAATGAAAAGTGTTTATAGTGATTTTTTTTATATATTCAATGCGTAACTTTATAAAATTTTCGAGTATTTGTTGTAAAATTTAAGAAATGTACCTTTTTTAATATTTTTTCTTATTTCAAACATTAATTCTTGATAAAAATTAATATTATTTAGTGTAAGTATCATAGATCCCAGCATTTCATTAGTATTAAATAAATGGTTTAAATAATTTTTAGAATACTTATTTAAATCAAATTTTTTTACATATGGGTCTAAAGGTGTATTATCGTTTTTATATTTAGAATTTCTAATATGAACTCTACCTTTCCAAGTATATGCTAAACCAGTTCTACCTGATCTAGTTGGCAAAACACAATCAAACATATCTACACCTCTTTTCACAGCTCCTAAAATATCTGAAGGTGTACCCACACCCATTAAATATCTTGGTTTTTTAACAGGCATTTTATCTTTTAAGTAATCTAAAACTTTAAACATTTCATTTTGAGTATCACCAACTGCTAGACCTCCAATAGCGTATCCATCAAAACCTATTTTTTTTAAATCATTTAAAGACTTTATTCTTAATTCTTCAAATAATCCGCCCTGTACTATCCCAAACAAAGCTTTGTGTTTAATATTACCAAAAGCTTTTTTTGATCTTTTTGCCCACTCAGTAGAAAGATCAACAGATTTAGAAATAACATCATAATCTAATGTTTTTTTTGGGCATTCGTCTAAAACCATTACAATATCCGAATTTAATTTTTTTTGTATTTTAATACTTTCTTCAGGACTTAAATAATATTTTGTTCCATCGATATGTGAATTAAATATTGCCCCTTTAATTGGATCAATTTTATTTAATTTTGATAATGACATAATTTGATAACCACCAGAGTCTGTAAGTATAGGCAAATTACAATTCATAAATTTATGAAGACCTTTAGATTTTTTTAATCTATTAACTCCTGGTCTGATCATTAAATGATAAGTATTACATAAAATAACTTGGCTTCCAGTTTCAACAATATCTTTCATAAAAGCGCCTTTTATTGTTGCTTGTGTACCAACTGGCATGAATACTGGAGTATCTATGTTTCCTCTATGCGTCCTAATTTTACCTAGTCGTGCATGACCATTACTTTTTATAACATTAAAAGAAAATTTCTTTAATGTCATAAATTCAAAACTATGGTGATCCTTTTTCAGATTTAAAGCTGATTATTTTATCTGGTTCTACAACAGCTCCATTATTGTTTGAGTCACCTCTTTTAATTTTATCAACAAATTCCATACCAGAAATTACTTTTCCAAATACAGTGTATTGTCTATCTAGAAAAGGTGCTGGTGCAAAACATATAAAAAATTGACTATTACCACTATTTGGATCAGCTGCCCTAGCCATTGATAGTGTTCCTCTTTCATGAGGTAAATTATTAAATTCAGATTTTAAATCTGGTAGTTCAGATCCACCCATACCTGCTTTATTTAAATCATAATCTTTGTTATCTATATTTCCGAATTTTACATCACCAGTTTGAGCCATAAAACCATCTATAACTCTATGAAATACAACACCATTATATTTTCCTTCATTAGCTAGTGTTTTAATTCTCTCAACATGTTTGGGAGCTACATCAGCAAATAGTTCAATTTTAACATCACCATCTTTTAATTTTAATATCATTATATTCTCCTTTGCAATTAAATTTGTTTGGAAAAAAAAAATAGCAATAATTAATATTTTTTTAATCATTATTATATTTTTTATTAAGTGATTTGATAGTACTTTTAGTTGTAAATTTTTTTAGGTTACCTTTCAATTCAGCGATTTCTTTAACAAATCTAGATGAAATAATTTGATTTTCAACATCTGACATTAGAAATATTGTTTCAATATTATTATTTAATTTGCGATTCATGCCGGCTAGTTGAAATTCGTACTCAAAATCTGATACAGCTCTTAAGCCCCTTAGTATTAAATTAGACTTATATTTTTTACAAAGAGACGTCGTTAAGTTATTAAATGAAATTACTTTAATTTTTCTTTTATCATATTTTAAGTCACTAAAAAGAGCTTTTTCAACTATTTTGATTCTTTCAGACGAATTAAATAAATAATTTTTTCTATTACCGTTAGAAATTCCAACGATAATTTTATCAACAAGCTTCAGGGATTTTTTTATAACATCTATATGCCCAAAAGTTATCGGGTCAAAAGTACCTGGATAAATGGCAATCTTTTTCATTAAACAAGATTATCATCAATTTTATTTGCTGAAACAACTTTTTCGTCGCCTGATAATTTAATAATACGAACACCTTGTGTATCTCTTCCTGCAACTCGTATTTCTTTAACTGCTACTCTAATAACTCTACCCTTATCAGTGGAAATTAATATATCATCTCCTTCGTAAACTGGAAAAGTTGCAGTTACATTCCCATTACGTTTAGAAGTCTTAATGCCTATTATGCCCTTACCACCTCTATTTGTAACCCTAAAATCATTATTTGAGGTTCTTTTACCGTATCCATTTTCAGTAATTGAAAGAATATAGTTAAGTTTGTTTAGATTTTTATCATCTTTAGATTTAGAATTATTAACTATTGATAATGAAACTACATTATCATTGTTTGATAAGTTTATACCTCTTATACCTTTTGAGGATCTTCCTTTGAAAACTCGTAATTTTTTTGACTCAAATCTTATACATTTTCCTAGATTTGTATTTAAAACAATATCCTGATCATCTTTACAAATTTTTACGCCAATAATCTTATCATCGCTATCTAATTTCATCGCTATTTTTCCTGAGGCATTTATAGATGAAAAATCCTCTAGACTATTTTTTCTTATTTTACCTTTGCTAGTAGCAAAAATAATATGCAAATCTTTAGTATTTTCATTTTCATTAGGAAAAGGCATTATAGAGCTTATATTTTGGTGGTTTTTAAGTGGTAAAATATTAAATAATGATTTGCCTTTGGAGTTTGAAGATCCCTCGGGTATCTTCCAGGCCTTCAACTTGTAAGATAATCCCTCATTTGAAAAAAAAAGGAGTGAAGTATGTGTGTCTACTGACAAAGTTTGTATAACAGAATCCTCTTCTCGAGTTTTGATACCTGTTTTACCTTTTCCACCACGTCTTTGTTGTTTTACGATGCTTAAAGATCCTCTTTTAATATATCCTTTAAATGTTACTGTTATTAAAACAGATTCCTTTTGAATTGTTTCTTCAATATTATAATTTAAAACTTTATCAATGGCTCTGGTATCGATAATAGTTCTTCTTTCTACTCCATACTTGTCTCTAATATGAATTAGCTCATTACTAATGACTTTTAAAAGCTCTTTTTTAGAATTAATTATTTTTTTATATTTTACAATCAGATCGGCTATTTTATAAATTTCCTGTTCAATTTCATCAATTCCCAATGCTGTTAATTTTTGCAATCTTAAGTCTAAAATAGACTCTACTTGCACCAGAGACAGAGTATAAAAATTATTAACCTTTTTACCGTGTACTTTTGAAATAAGTTTTGCGGATTTTGATATTTTAAATTTATTTTTTAAAAGAGTATTTTTGGCCTCATCAGGATTTTTTGATGATCTAATAATTTTTATTACTTTATCAATATTCTCTACAGAAACAGATAATCCAATTAAAATATGTGATCTATCTTCAGCTTTTTTAAGATCAAATTTTGTTTTTTTTAAAACAACATCTTCCCTGAAATTTAAAAAACTATTTAAAAACTTTAAAATACCACATTGCTCTGGTTTTCCATCTACAATAGCCAACATATTAAAACCAAATGAACTTTCTATAGATGTATTTTTATATAATAGTCTTTTAATTGTCTCTGGCTCAATTCCACTCTTTAGATCAATAGAAAGTCTTATTCCTTCGCTACTAGATTCATCTCTTATGTCTCTAATTCCCTCAATTTTTTTTTCTCTTACTAATTGTGCAATCCTTTCGGTTAATATCGATTTATTAACTTGATAAGGTATTGATGTAATAACTAATCTCTCCCTACCGCCTTTGATTTGCTCTATATCTATATTGCCTCTAATTTTAAATGATGAAGAAGCTCTTCCGGTTTCATAACCCTCTTTAATAGATTGTTTACCAATTATAATTCCTTTAGTTGGAAAATCTGGTCCCTTAATATGATCCATAATTTGTTTTAAAGTTGTATTTTTATTATTAGATTTGTTTTCTATTAATGCCAAAGTACCATTGATAACCTCTTTAAGGTTATGTGGTGGAATACTGGTAGCCATTCCAACTGCAATACCTCCTGCACCATTTACTAGAATATTTGGGAATTGAGAAGGTAATACCTCGGGTTCTTTTTCTGTTTCATCATAATTACTTTTAAAATTTACAGTTTTCTTTTCGATATCATCTATTAAATGTTGAGAAACCTTAGATAGCTTTGTTTCAGTATATCTCATAGCTGCAGCCGGGTCTCCGTCAACAGAACCAAAGTTTCCTTGTCCATCAATCAAAGGTAAACTCATAGAAAAATCTTGTACCATTCTAACTAATGCGTCATATACAGCTTGATCGCCATGGGGATGATATTTACCAATCACATCACCAACAACTCTTGCAGATTTTCTAAATTGTTTTGACCAATCGAAACCACCTTTATACATTGCAAATAAAATTCTTCTATGAACAGGTTTTAAACCATCTCTCACATCAGGAAGTGCCCTGCTTACAATTACACTCATCGCATACGATAAATATGATGACTTCATTTCGTCATGCATAGATATCTGTTTAGATACTTTTTCTTTTTTTATTTCTATTTTTTGCATTTCTTAAAAGGGAATGTCGTCGTCTAAATCATTGGAAGTTTGTGATGCATCATCAATTGATTGGTTATTCTGATTGGACGATAATTGTGAATTATTTGAAGCACCTAACATAGTTAAGGACGAGTTATATCCTTGTATAACGATCTCAGTTGAGAATTTATCTATACCAGATTGTTCATCTTTCCACTTTCTTGTGGTTAACTGACCTTCAACGTAAATCTGGGCACCTTTTTTTAAATATTGTTGAACGACATTAACTAACCCTTCATTAAAAACCACAATTCTATGCCATTCTGTTTTTTCTTTTTTTTCACCTGTATTCTTATCTTTCCAAGATTGACTAGTAGCTAAACTAAGCCTTGCTACACTTTTACCATTAACCATTTGCTTGATTTCTGGGTCTGCGCCCAATCGACCAATCAATAATACTTTATTTAAGCTTCCAGCCATAATATTTTATTCTATAATGATAATTTTTAATATAACACAATATAACTTGAATATTAATTTTATTATTTTAAAGCAAGAATAATTTATGCAAAAAAAGATAGTTATTAAGGGGGCAAAAGAACATAATTTAAAAAATGTATCTGTAGAGGTTCCAAAAGACAAATTTGTAGTAATTACAGGAATTTCAGGATCAGGAAAGTCATCTTTAGCATTTGATACAATTTATGCCGAAGGACAAAGAAGATACGTGGAGAGTTTATCAGCATATGCAAGACAATTTTTAGATAAAATGAAAAAACCAAATGTTGATATGATTGAAGGATTGAGCCCTGCTATATCAATTGAGCAAAAAAACGCCCCAAAAAACCCTAGATCAACAGTAGCAACTGTTACTGAAATTTATGACTATATGAGAGTTCTATATGCGAGAGCTGGGGTACCTTTTTCACCATTTACCGGCAAACCAATTCAATCGCAAACTATTACACAAATTGTAGACAAAATTAAAGAATTACCCAAAAAGTCAACTATATATTTATTTGCTCCAGTAGTCAGAGGGAGAAAGGGAGAATACAAAAAAGAAATTTTAGGTTTTAAAAAAAGAGGATTTAGAAAAATTAAGATTGATGAAATCCTATATGATATAGAAAACGTTCCTGAATTAAATAAAAAAGTAAAACACGATTTATCGGTACTTGTAGATAGAATTGTATTAAATTCCTCACTTGGGAATAGATTAGCTGAAAGCGTTGAAACTGCTATAAACCTGGCTAATGGACTATTATTTGTAGAGTATGAAAACGAAACTTTACCAAAAAAATATCGAAAATTAGAAAAAATAATATTTTCCACTAAGTTTGCTTGTCCCGAAAGCGGATTCACAATAGAAGAGATTGAACCTAGATTGTTTTCTTTTAATAGTCCTTACGGAGCCTGTGAAGAATGCGAAGGTATCGGAATAAAACTGAATGTTGATCCAAAACTAGTTATACCAAATGAAAAAAAATCAATCGCAGATGGTGCAATAGAACCATGGGCAAAATCAACAACATTATATTATGCACAAACTCTAGCCTCAATATCAAAACATTATGGATTTTCACTGGATGAGAAATGGCACAAATTACCAAAAAAAATCAAAGATATTATTTTATTTGGATCTGATGATGAAGAAATAAAATTTTCTTATGATGATGGTTATGAAAAATATTCTTATAAAAAAACATTTGAGGGTGTTATTAATAATTTAGAAAGAAGATATTTAGAAACTGATAGTGACTGGAAAAGAGAGGAAATATCACAATATCAATCAGATACAAATTGCGAAAAGTGTAATGGTCAGAGACTTAAAGAAGAGGCGCTATGTGTAAAAATAAATAATTTAAATATTAGTCAAGTAACTGATAAGTCGATTTTAGAAGCAAAAGAATGGTTTAAATCTTTGCAGGTGAATTTGGACTCTAGGCAACTTAAAATTGCTGAACACATTTTAAAAGAAATCAATGAAAGATTAGATTTTTTATTAAATGTGGGACTTGACTATCTAACTTTATCAAGAGAGTCAGGAACTTTATCAGGTGGTGAGTCGCAAAGGATTAGACTTGCGTCACAAATAGGATCAGGTCTAACTGGTGTATTATATGTTTTAGATGAGCCATCAATTGGATTGCATCAAAAAGATAATATAAAACTAATTAACGCTTTAAAAAGATTAAGAGATTTAGGAAATACTGTTGTAGTTGTTGAACACGATACAGAAACAATGGAGAATTCAGATCATATAATAGATTTAGGTCCAGAGGCAGGACATAACGGTGGTAAAGTTGTTGCGCAAGGATCTTATGAAGAATTACTAAAAGCCGATAGTATAACTGGAAGATATTTATCTAACAAAAATTTTATACCTGTTCCAAAAAAAAGAAGATTAGCAAAAAATGGAAGATTTTTACAAATATTAAATGCAAGTGGAAATAATTTAAATAATGTAAATTTAAAAATTCCATTTGGAACATTCACATGTATCACTGGAGTCTCTGGTAGTGGAAAATCTACACTAATTCTGCAGACATTATACAATGCATTGAACTTAAGTTTAAATAATAACAAATCACGTAAAATACCTAAACCATTTAGAGGTTTAAAAGGAATAGAGTTAATAGATAAAATAATTGATATAGATCAATCTCCTATAGGCAGAACACCAAGATCAAACCCAGCAACTTACACTGGTGCTTTCGGACCTATTAGAGATTGGTTTACAAATTTACCTGAGTCTAAAAGCAGAGGTTATAAGCCTGGTAGATTTTCATTTAACGTTAAAGGAGGAAGATGTGAAGCTTGCGAAGGTGACGGAGTTATAACATATGAAATGCATTTTTTACCTGATGTTTACATTACATGTGATGAATGCAAGGGAAGCAGGTACAACAAAGAAACATTAGAAATTAAATTTAAAGACAAAAGTATTGCTGATGTATTAAATATGACTGTAGAGGAAGGATGTGATTTTTTTGAAAATATATCCAACATAAGAAGTAAATTACTAACTTTAAAGAAAGTAGGTCTAGGATATATAAAAATTGGGCAACAAGCTACCACGCTATCAGGAGGTGAGGCACAAAGAATAAAATTAGCTAAAGAATTATCAAAAAGATCTACTGGTAGAACAATGTATATTTTGGACGAACCAACTACAGGATTACATCAACATGATATTAAAAAATTATTAGAAATTTTGCACACCTTTGTTGCCACAGGAAATACTGTTGTGGTTATCGAACATAATCTTGATGTAATAAAAACTGCAGATTATATTGTTGATATGGGACCTGATGGTGGCGTAAAAGGTGGAAATATTATAGCAGAAGGTAAACCAGAGGAAATAATTAGCTTTAAAGATAGTTATACAGGGCAATTTTTAAAACAAATTTTAAATAATAAAATTAAAAAAATTGCTTAGTTTAATCTTTTAAGTCTTTAATTATTGTTTTTTGGCTCACACGGAAATTTACTAAACTTGGACAAGCTATATATATAGACGAATATGTTCCAAAAATAACGCCCAAAATCATAGCCAATGAGAAACCTTTTAATATTTCACCACCAAAAAAATATATAGAAATTAATGCAAGTAATGTAGTAATAGATGTAATAATCGTTCTAGATAATGTTTCGTTAATAGACAAATTTGTTAGATCAAATATTTTTATACTTGAATGCTTTTTTAGATTATCTCTTACTCGATCAAAAATAACAACGGTATCATTCATTGAATATCCTACTATTGTAAGTACAGCCGCAACAATAGAAAGATTAATTTCTAATGAAAATAAAGAAAAAATACCTAGTGTCAAAATTACATCGTGGAATAAAGCTAAAATTGCCCCTATGCTAAATTGCCATTCAAATCTAATCCAAATATAAATTAACATTGCTACAAGAGACAAAGATATAGCAATTATTCCAGATTTTAATAATTCATCACTTACTTTTGGACCTACAGATTCCACACGTCTGAAATCTAAAGAATTGTTACTTTTTAATTGCAATTCATTTTTAATAGTAGCTATAAAACCTGGACTCTGGTTACCATCTGACATAAATTTTATTATGTAGTCATCATTATTGCCAAATTCTTTTACACTAACTCCATCTAGGTTCAAATCTTTAAAGTAATCTCTAATTGTTGTTATATTAATGTTTTTATCAGAAGTTCTTAATTCTATTAAAGTGCCACCTTTAAAATCAACACCAAAATTCAATCCTTTAAAAAATAATAATAATACTGAAATAACTACAAAAAAAATAGATATATAATTTGCAGTTTTAAAAAATTTATTAAAGTAAATTACTTTCATTCTATTATGTTTGCTTTCTCTTTATTTTTAATTATGTAAATTGATGTCATTAATCTAGCAATAAAATAAACTGTAAAAAGAGTGGTAAGTATTCCTATTCCTATAGTAATTGAAAAACCTTTAACAGGGCCTGAACCCATAAAAAATAGTATGATTGCAGCTATTAATGTTGTCACATTTGCATCTAAAATAGTCGTTCTTGATTTAGTGTACCCTGTGTCAAAAGCAATTAAACTATTTTTTTCCTCTTTCATTTCTTCTTTAATTCTCTCAAATATTAAAACATTAGCATCAACAGCCATTCCAACAGTAAGAATTATTCCAGCTATTCCAGGCAAGGTTAATGTTGCTTCAAAAATTGATAATATGCCAATTAATAGAATTAAGTTAATAATAAGTGCTGAATTTGCAATTAAACCAAATATTTTATATTTTAATATCATAAATAAAATAACGAATAGAAAACCGATTATTAGAGATATTATTCCAGCTTTAATTGAGTCTTTTCCCAGATCTGGACCAACTGTTCTCTCCTCGATTATATTTAACGGAGCAGGTAATGCTCCTGATCTTAGTAATAATGCTAAATCAGTTGCTGACTGAAATGTAAAATTGCCGGTAATTTGCCCTGATCCACCTATAATTGGCTCACTAATAGTTGGAGCACTTATAATCTTATTATCAAGAATTATCGCTAGTTGTCGACCTACACCAGATTTAGTTGCTTTAGCAAATTTTTTTGAACCTATACGATCAAGATTAAAAACTACCACAGTCTCGTTTGTTTGATTATTCATACTTGGGCTTGCATCTATTAAATTGTCTCCACTTAAAACAATTCTTTTACTTACAACTTCATATTCATTTTCATTATCATCATATTCAAGTTTATCAGTTCCAAAAGACTCCTCAGTTTTTTTAGATACAAACTGAAATGTTAAATTTGCAGTTTTACCAAGAAGATTTTTAATTCTAGCTGGATCGTCTAAACCGGGTAACTCTACTAAAATTCTGTTATTTCCTCTTTTAACAATAGTTGGTTCGTTTGTACCAAGTTCGTCAACTCTTCTTCTAACAATTTCGATAGCTTGATCTAAGGATGAGTTTTTAATTAAAACAAGTCCATAATCTGAAAACTTAATATAAAACTTATTATTATCTAATTCTAAATCTAATTGATGAGTTTTAAATTGTGGATAATAAGGATTTACTTCACTTTTTTGGTCTTTAAACAAATCATTTAGATCTTCTAAGTATCTTTCTTCAGTTTCAAAAGAAATAATTTGATTTTCTATCTTTAAATTCTTAATTGTAAGATTTTTTAATTTTGCTTCCTTCTTAATCTCAATTAATTTATTTTGAAGTTTCTGAACAATTAATGGGTTATTATCTACCTCTAAAAGTAAATAAGAACCTCCTTGAAGATCTAAACCTAAATTTATATTTCTTTTAAAACCATTTTCAGATTTAATAAAATTAGACAAGGCAAAATAAGATATTAATAAAGTAAATATTATAATTAAAAATATTCTTATTTTAGAGAAGTATAACATTGCATTAAATGTTATTTTTTTATTTCAACTTTGTTAGTTATTAACCCCTGTATTCCATTTGATCTTAATATTTCAACTTTAATATTTTCTGCAATTTCTACCTCAATTTTTTCATTATCTATAATTCTCTCTACAGTACCAATTATACCACCTGAAGTAATGACTTTGTCCCCTCTTTTTAGTTCCTCAACCATTTTTTTATGTTCTTTAGCTTTTTTTTGTTGTGGCCTAATTAGTAAAAAATAAAATATTACAAAAATTAGAATTAACGGAATAAATTGTGCTATTTGTGGATCCATAATAATAAAATTTAGTGATTTTTATACCAATTGAAATATTAAGACAACTCTTAATTGTTGCTAATTATCTCAAGATTATTCATGTATGGCTGAAGAACTTTCGGTATTTCTATTGAACCATCTTCATTTTGATAATTCTCCATAATGGCGATTAATGTACGTCCTACAGCTAAACCACTTCCATTCAGTGTGCCTGTAAAATTAATTTCATTTTTATCGTTTTTATATCTTGTTTTCATTCTTGCTGATTGGAACGTACCACACGATGAACAACTAGATATTTCTCTATAAGTATTTTCTGATGGTAGCCATACTTCAATATCATATGTTTTTTCTGCACTAAAACCCATATCACCGGTGGATAAGATTATTTTTCTATAAGGAAGTTTTAATTCATCTAAAATCATCATTGCACAGTTTGTCATACGTTCTAATTCATCAATACAATTATGATTTTCAACTATACTTACTAATTCAACTTTATGAAATTGATGTTGTCTTATCATTCCTTTAGTATCTTTACCATAACTGCCAGCTTCTTTACGAAAACATGGTGTTGAAGCTACAAGTCTTATAGGTAAATCTTTAATGTTCAATATCTGATCTTTAACCATATTTGTCAAAATTACCTCAGCAGTTGGAATTAAAAATTTTCTATCATTTTTGTCCTCTAAACTGATTTCAAATTGATCATTTTCAAATTTAGGAATTTGTCCTGTTCCATACATTGTATTTAAGTTTGCTATTAAAGGAGGCGAGATTTCTTTGTATCCATTCTTATTAGTATGAATATCTAACATAAAATTAGATATAGCCCTCTCAAGCATTGCAAGTTTATCTTTAACAAATACGAATCTTGAACCCGAAGTCTTTGTTGCAATATCAAAATCTAACATATTTAAATCCTCTCCTAATTCATAATGTGATTTTGGTTTAAAATTGAGTTGCCTTATATTTCCTTTTTTTAAAATTTCTTTATTAGAGTTTTCATCAGAACCCTCTGGAACATCATCTAATGCAAGGTTAGGAATTGATGACAAAACATAATCTAATTTAGATTTTGTTATTTTTTGTTTTTTGCTAATTTCGTTAATTTGATCAGATAATTCTTTTGATTTATTAAATAAAGATTTATCTTTTTTTTTTGATATGTCTTTTTTTTCTTTCTCTAGACTTTCTTTTTTTTGTATAAACTGTCTATTTTCCTTATCTAATTGAATTATTTCATCTAAATCTATACTGATGTTACGCTTTTCAACTTTAATTTTAAAATTTTCAAAATCGTTTCTTATATCTTTAATATTGTGCATTATTCTCTTTAACTTTTCGCTCTATTATTTTTACAGAATATATTGATAATTCATACAAAATTAGCAAAGGAATTGCTAAGCCAATCTGAGTAACTGGATCAGGTGGTGTAAGTACAGCTGCTGTAGCAAAAATAATTACTACTACAAATTTTCTTCGTTCTTTTAAAAAAGTAGAATCAATTAATCCTACTCTGGCTAGAAGACTTAATACAACTGGTAGCTGAAAACTAAGTCCAAAAGCAAAAATAAGTTTCATTATCAAAGATAGATACTCATTTACTTTGGCTTCAAGTTGTATTGGTAGATTTGTAATATTCCCTGAGCTTTCAAAAGATAAAAAAAACTTTATAGCCAGTGGCATTATTAAATAATATACAAGCATTCCTCCTAATATAAAAAGTATTGGCGTTACTATTAAATAAGGCATTATTGCAGATTTTTCATGGTTATATAATCCTGGGGCAATAAATTTCCATATTTGAATAAGAATAAATGGACTAGTAAAAAAAAAAGCTGTGAAAAAAGAAACTTTAATATAAGTGATAAATGTTTCTTGCAAAGCAGTGAAAATCAGTCTTCTGTTTTGGGTATCGTCATTTACCGCATTAGCATATGGTTCGACCAAAAACCCATATATATAATCTGAAAATAAGTAACAAATAACAAATAAAATAAATAAAAAAGTTATAGAATGTATTAATCTTTTTCTTAATTCAGTTAAGTGACTTATAAAGCCATTTTCGTTATTTTTATTAGACATTATCTTTTTTTGTTTCTTCTTTTAATTTTTTATTAGTATTATTTGTTTCATTATCTGTTTCAATATCAGTAATTTCTGAAACTTCAGTTTGAATATTACTAATTGCTCTTTTAAATGATCCTACCCAAGATCCAATTTTTTTTATTATAATTGGAAAATCTTTTGGACCCACAACTATAATTGCTACGGAAACAATTATTAGTATTTCAAACCAGCCAATTTGAGGCATTTGAATTATTCTTTTTTGTTTGTGTCTTGATTATTAGAATTTTGGTTATCAGTAATATTTTTAGTTTGGCTTATATCTTCTTGATCAGGAGCCATACCTTTTTTAAAACTTTTTATACCTTTTGCAACATCACCCATAAGGCTAGATATTTTTCCTCTACCAAAAAGAAGAACTATTAAGACTGCTACAATTGCAATTTGCCAGAAACCAATACTCATAACTTATTTATATATTAATATTTAAATTTTTAAAGATACTTTTTTATTAGTTATCTTCATTTTTAAGTGTGCTATTTAGCATTTCATCAATATCTGAATAAATGTTCTCTTTTTTACTTTCCTGCTTTTCTTTATAAAATTTACCTGTACCAAATATATTAGACTCCACGCTAGATGTATCTATAAGACCAGCAGATCCCAATTCCTCTACTGTGGGTAAATCTGACAATCTTTGAAGACTAAAATGATTTAAAAATTCATCAGTTGTTCCGTATTGTATTGGTTTACCTGGAACATCTTTTCTGCCAGTGGGTTTTACCCAATTTAACTCCATCAAAATTTCAAGAGTATTAGTTCCAAAAGCTACACCTCGAATTTCCTCAATTTCTGCCCTAGTGACTGGTTGATGGTAAACTATAATTGACAGAGTTTCTATTGCAGCTTTTGATAATTTTTTTTCAACAGTTTTTTGTTGTGACATTAAATTTGAGAGATTTTCTGCTGTTCTAAAAGACCATTTATTTGAAATACAAATTAAATTTATACCACGATCTTTATAATAATCTTGAAGTTTGTCTAAAGATTTTTTGATATTGGTTTTTTTTGAAATTTTACTTTCAATTGAATTGATGTCCAATGGTTCACTCGCTGCAAATAATACTGCCTCGATTTCTCTTTCGACTTCTGTGATGCCAGTTGGAAAATTAACAATATTTGAAACTTTTTTTTTCATTTTTCTTTTATAAATATATCTTCATACAAATTATTTTGTTTAATTGAAAATTTACCATCTTTTACTAACTCTAATGACGCTGCAAAAATACCTGCATTTCCAGTCTTTATCATATTTTTATTTTTTTTATATAAAATTGGAACTAAATCATTTATTTTTTTCCAATCATGTAATTTACCAATAAAACTTTTTAAAGTTCTTATACCATCTTCAGTAGTAAAGACGGGTAATTTAGGTATCGAAATCTTTTGAAAATTCCTGGTAGTAATAATTGTTGCATATGTTTTTAGTATTTCAAATAATGTCAAAGAATATTCGGTTTTATAAATAGATCGTATTGAACCCTTGCCTCCTCTTAAAAAAATATCTCTTCCTAATCTTTTTCTTTTTAACATTTGATCAGAAAGTAATCTTATAAGCTCTAATTTTTTAAGTTGTAATTTTAATTTTTCTGCAACTTCAAGAGCCTTGAACTCTTCTTCATCTGTTTCAGGTAACAATAATTTAGATTTTAAATAGGTAAGCCAAGTGGCCATTAATAAATATTCTGACGCCAATTCAAGATTAATATTTTTATATCTTAAAATGAACTCATGAAACTGATCTGCCAATTTTGTTACAGATATTTTTTCTAAATCAACTTTTTGAGCTTTAGCTAAATCTAATAAAATGTTTAGAGGACCACTATAATTAGTTAAGTTAACCTCAAATTCATTAGAATCATTATTTGACATAAACAATTTTAACTTAATTTGTTTAAAATTTGTGATGTTTTTTTTATAACAAATTTACTTAATTTTGGTGAATTTTTTGCGACTTTTTTCATCTCATTTAAATTTCCATTACAGTGTAACACAATATTACAACCTGCTTTAAATGCTTTAATCGTATTTTCAGTTATAGTATATTTTAATGCCTTCATTGAAATATCATCTGATATTATTATTCCTTTAAATTTAATATATTCTCTAATTATATTTAATATTTTAGTTGAATGTGTTGCGCAATAATTTTTATCAATATTCAAATAAAGCACATGTGCTGTCATAGCTAAATTTGAATTTTGTTTAAAAGTAAAAAAATCATTTTTTTTCAAATATTGTATATTTTTTTTTATTATCGGTAATTTTTTATGACTATCCGATTTAGCTAGGCCATGACCAGGTATATGTTTTATTATAGTAGCAATTTTATTTTTGCTATAATTATCTATAATTAATTTTCCAATATTACGAACAATTTTTTTATTATTTGAATAAGATCTATCACCAATAATTTTATGTGAATTTTTTCTATTTAAATCTAAAACCGGTGTTGTGTTCATATTTACACCAATTTGTCTCAAAATATAGGATATTTGTTTAATATAAGCGTTAATAAAGATGTGGAATTTTTTTTTATTTTTTTTGAATAACCTTCCAAAAAAGGCAGCTGTAAACAAAGTACTATCTAAAATGTTATTTAATCTGGATACCCTTCCGCCCTCTTCATCTATTAATATTGGATAATCTTTATCTTTAAAAAGATTTTTAATGTGATCAGTAAGATTTTTTGTTTGATTAATAGACTTTATATTTCTTGAAAATAAAATTACTCCCCAGGGCTTATAATATCTTAAAAATTTAATTTCATTTTTACTAAGACTTGTACTTTTTATACCACAAACAAAAGATCTTCTATTTTTAATTTTTTTGTAATAATTCCCAAAATTTAAAATCATTTTTTCCTTTTTCATTATTGCTTTCAACATATTCGATAATATTTTCAGTATCACTTTTTAATGTAATAATATTCTCTTCATTTATTTTTATTTTTTTATCTATGTTTGAAAGCTGTCTAAAATAATTTTTTTTATTTTCCTCTGAAAAGTAGAACCTTAAAGTAAAAAAAAAGAAAAAAAAAATTATAAAAATATATACTAAATATTTAATTTCTTTTAACATTACATTTTTTTAGGCGTATTAACACCTACGATTTTCATTCCTGTTTTAATAACGTCTGATACAACTTTTAAAAAAATAATTTTTTCGTCAGATATTTCATTATTTTCAATAAACCTTTTTTCCTTATCATCCTTACCTAAATTCCAGTAGGAATGAAATTCTGATGCCAACTCATATAAATAAGTTGTTAACCTATGTGGTTCAAGTTTTGATGTAGATATTTGAACACATTTTGGCCATTCAGAGATTTTTCTAAAAATTTTAATTTCTGAATCATTAAATTTCAAATCAAAATTTTGAATTTCAAATTTTTTATCAATATCAGAATTAATATTTCTGAAAACCGAGGCTATTCTTGCGTAGCAATATTGTACATAATAAACCGGGTTATCTTTTGATTTTTCTTTTACTTTATTAAAATCAAAATCTATTTCTACATCACTACTTCTGTTTAACATTATGAATCTGGTAGCGTCTTTTCCCACCTCATCAACTAAATCTTCTATGGTTATATAATCGCCTTTTCTTTTAGACATCTTAAATGGTTTACCGTCTTTCATTAATTTCACTAATTGACTAACTTTACATGTTAACTTATTTTTTTCTCCTGAAATTGCCTCAACGATAGAAGTAATTCGTTTTACATAGCCTGTATGATCTGAACCAAAAATATTAATAAGTTGATCAAACTTTCTCTCAATTTTATTATTGTGATAAGCTGCATCGCTTGCAAAATACGTCCATGTCTTATCAGATTTTTGTAAAGCTCTATCTTTGTCATCACCGAATTCTGTAGACTTAAATAGAAGCTGGTCTCTTACAAAATAATTGTTAGATTTTTTTCTCTCTGGTGCTGAAATTCTACCAGTATATAAGAATTTTTTAGCCTCTAATTTTTCAATTACACGGTCTACCTCTTTATTTAAAACAATGTCTTTTTCACTAATAAAACTGTTGTGATTTATTCCTAATTTCATTAAATTTTCTTTAATAATTTTTAGTGAGGATGAAACAGATAATTCAGTAAGCTGATCTTTTATGTTATCGAAATTATCAAAATTTAATTTATTATTATTAATAATGTTTTTAGCTATATCAATAAGATAATTACCAGGATATAAATCTTGATTTTCTAAAGGGAATTTTTCGTTATATTTAATTTCTCTTATTCTTAAAAAAATAGATTTAACAAAATGACTAATTTGGTTTCCATAATCATTTACATAATACTCTCTGGTTACCTTATGGTTATTAAAAACAAGCAAATTAGACAATACATCACCTAAAATTGCACCTCTACAATGCCCAACATGTAATGGTCCTGTTGGATTAGCTGAAACAAATTCTATTAAATAATTCATCTTTTTGTTGTTTAAATCTGCGCCATAATTTTTTTTTGATAAAATTTCTTTTATGAAAATATTCCAAAATGATTTTTTTAATTTAATATTTATAAAACCTGGTTTTGCTATTGATGCAGTATCAATATATTCGTTTTTTAATAGGAGATTACTAATATATTCTGCTATTTCTAAGGGATTTTTTTTATTAGGTTTGCTTAAAACCATAGCAACATTTGTCGATAAATCGCAATTAAAATTTTTTGGGGGGATCTCAACATTAATAGAGTCTAAATTGTCTGGTAATTGAAGGTTATTTTTCTCACTTTCACTCAAAATAATTGTTTTTATTACATTTAAATAATTATTGAAAATATTCATTTTATTTTTTTATATAAATCAATTGCGTATCTATCAGTCATACCAGAGATATAATCTGACACAGATCTAAATTTATTTTTTTTCATAAAATTTGTCTTAATAAATTTATTAGGTTTTTTTGATATATAATCAAATAAATAATTTAATATTTTTTTTCCATTATTATTTTTTTTTAAAACATCTTTATTATTATACATATTATGTTTTAAAAAGGATTTTATTTCATTTTCTACTAGTAAAAAT
>MDTA01054894.1_pt1 | contig 19616 bp, 20 predicted proteins | sample 811151 | NCBI WGS metagenome assembly MDTA01 (sample SAMN05326648, study PRJNA326480) | marine metagenome | isolation source: seawater | place: Indian Ocean: South | collected 2010 | reverse complement strand
CACAAGGCCAGCACATCTAATGATCATTATAAGATAACGCCTTATAGACATAGACCAATGAAAGCAATGAAGTTAGTTCCTGATGAGTTTGTGGATCTTGGAAGCGGAATATTGGACTTAATCGAGAAAATGGAAGATGAAGAGAATCAATAGAGCCCAGTTTCTCTATGTTGATTCCTTGCTTCATCTAATTGCTAGATATGACCAACATCCTTCCAATATCCGAGAACAGGAAAGCTTATAATTTTTGCTTTTTTTTCAATTTGTTGAGAAATGAGTTCATTCATATCAAGGTACTTATTTTCATTTATTTCCTTAATTACTGAGGATTTTATTACATACAATACTGAATTGACCCAATAAATCTTATTTGGTTTTTCCTCAATTGATGTGACTGTTTTATCGCTATTGACCACTCCATAGGGAATATTAATTTCATGGAATTTGGTGCAGATAGTTATATCTGAATCATTCACCTCGTGATGACTAATTAAGTCTATGAAGTCTATATCAATCAATACATCGGAATTTATAACTATGTATGAGATGTCATCTTCTAGGCCTTTCTTTAGGGAGAGTGATCCAGCAGTTCCAAGAGGGCTCTCCTCCTCAATATATTCAATATTTACTCCCATCTTTTCTCCATTACCTAAGTGAGAAATAATTTTTTCTGATAGATAGTGAACACTGATTGTAAACTTATAAAATCCATGCTTCTTAAAATTTTCTATAACAACTTCAATCATGCTTAGATCGCCTATTTTCAACATAGGTTTGGGAGTAAGCTTGGTATCAGGAAGTAATCTCTTTCCAGCACCTCCAGCCATAATAATTACTTCCATTTCTTGAGATGGCGCCTTCTTACTCTTCTTTTCTAGGAGAATGTCTTCAACAAAAATGATTTTTCTTAAGATATTGTTTTCATCGACTTCAGGCATTAGATCATATTTGTCGATCAAGAAATTCTTCTTTAGATCATCATTAGAATATTGATTCTCAACAACATACTTTGGATTCTCATTAAAGAGACCTTTAATTGGATCATTTAAGTTGCAACCTTTGATAATTGCCTTTCTTATGTCTCCATCACTTAAAGTACCTAATAATCTTTGATTTTTATCACTAATAACTAGAGCTTTTGTGCCTAATTCATTTAGTTTATCTATTGCTTCTTTTAAACTGATGTTTTTATTTATTAATAGTTTTTTCATTTCTTTTGGTTCCAGCCTTTGATTTTTAAGTGAGATCAAAGAATTCTTTTTTCAAGAATTCATGACTTGGTTTACTGAGTTCAGTTTCTAAAATTCTCACGATTTTTGAGCCAGATTTACCATTACCAAAGGATTGGACCTGATTTTTTATTTTTTTTCTAAATTCTTCACTGAGAATCATATTTAATCCATCAGTAATACTCTGTTTACTATTTTCAACATCAACGACACTTTCATGCCTGATTCTTCCTTTCTGCCTATCACCAATATTGACAGTTCCTATTTCAAAAAAAGGCGCTTCAAGCAAGCCACTTGATGAATTACCAACTACACCACTAGCTTCATTAAGCAATGATAAATAGGCATTTTGTCCAAATGATTGGTGAAAGTAAATATTATCCCTTTTGTTTGAAAAAGATGTGATCCTATCTGTTATGGCACTGTTATCATGATCTGCATTGGGTGCTGTAAAGATAAAATTATAGTCATCAAAATGATCAATAGCATCGAAGAGTTCATCCAGTGATTTAATATTATTTTCCCTATCAAGGGTTACAGAATGAAAGGTAACAAGAAGGAATTTTTTGCTTAAATCAATTTTATAATCATGTTCAAGCTGCTCTTTTGAGATCATTTTATTATTTACAATCGAGTCAATTCCTAGCCCTCCAACAAAGAATACTCTATCAGGATGCTCACCCATCTGAATTACCCTTTTTCTATACTCTTCAGCAGCAACAAAATGAAAACAAGACATTTTTGTAAGAGAGTGCCTAATTGACTCATCAATAGCAGCCTCAGTACTCTCGCCACCATGGATATGTGAAATTGGAATATTGAGAAGCATTGCTGCTATGGAGACTGCGAAAATCTCATATCTATCACCAAGAACTAGAATCATGTCAGGTTTTAGATTATCTAAGGCTATCGATGATTTCTCTATTGCTCTAGACATTGTAGAAGCAATACCAATTGGTGAATCATCATCAGATAGAATCTTTATTTCAGTATTGATATTAATTCCATCTTTATTTATTTCCTCAATTGTATTGCCATGCCTTGTTGAGAGATGAGAGCCAGTTACAATGAATTGGGTGTCTAAAAGATCACTTTCATTAAGAGGCAACAATACATTCCTTAAAAGACCATATTCTGATCTTGATCCAGAGATTACACAAATTATTGGCTTCATAAGGTAGACAAATTAGCTTATTTAATTGAGTTGTCTATTAAAAAATACATTATATTTTGAGTGTATAATATACATCATGAACTTATTTTTTTATTAAGAGGAGAAAATACTTTTCAATTAAAGAATACTTTATTTGTCAATCGAAGGTTAGTATTTGATCTTAAGAAAAGAATTTATAGATGATTAATGAGAAATTTTATAAGCTAGTCCCAAAATATGATGGATATTTAAATGAGTAAAGTTGCCTTAATCACAGGCGTGACTGGACAGGATGGTTCATATCTAGCTGAACTACTTCTAAGCAAGGGATATGAAGTGCATGGTTTTAGAAGAAGGGTTTCTAGTTCAAATATAGGCAGGATATCTCACCTCATTAATAATGATAATAAAGAGAATGCCTCTTTCAAGCTTCATTATGGTGATATGACTGATGCTACAAGCATAACTAGGGTCATCAAACAAATAGAACCAGATGAGATTTATAATCTAGCTGCTCAAAGCCATGTTCACGTTTCATTTGATTCACCAGAATATACAGCCAATGCCGATGCAATTGGGCCACTCAGAGTCTTAGAGGCTATCAAGATGTTGGGTTTAACTAATAAAACACGTTACTACCAAGCTTCAACTTCGGAGATGTTTGGATTAATACAAGAACCAATACAGAGTGAAGAAACTCCGTTCTATCCACGTTCACCATACGCAGTTGCAAAACTATATGCCTATTGGATAACAATTAACTATCGTGAGGCATATGGGATATTTGCATGTAACGGCATTCTATTCAATCATGAGTCTGAAAGACGGGGGAAGAATTTCGTCACCAGAAAAATAACAAATGGCCTGGCTCGGATATTAACAGGTAAACAAGAATTTTTATCTATGGGCAATATTGATGCTAAAAGAGATTGGGGCCATGCTAGAGATTATGTTTATATGCAGTGGCTTATGCTGCAAGCTGATAAACCCGATGACTATGTAATTGCTACTGGAGAATCCCATAGTGTTCGTCATTTTATTGAGACTGCGTTTTCACTAGTTGGGATAGACTTAGAATGGTCTGGAGAGGGGGTCGATGAAGTTGGTATTGTGAAGGAAATTCATGAATCTAAAATAGATCTACCCTTTTTTTTAGACATTTCTGACATCATTGGACGAGAAATCGTAAAAGTTGATCCATATTACTTCAGACCAACAGAAGTTGACATTCTTTTAGGAAATTCAGATAAAGCTAAAGAAAAACTTGGATGGAGCCCAAAAGTAGATTTCATTGATCTTGTTAAAGAGATGGTAATTTTAGATTTGACTGAAGAGCATGCTTCATTATCGAAATAAATCAAAAACCTATATTATTGCCGAGATAGGAGTGAATCATAATGGTTCAATAGAGAAAGCTAAATATCTCATTGATCTTGCGAAAAATTCTGGTGCTGATGCTGTAAAATTTCAGAGTTTTAAGGCTGATGAATTAGCTAGAATGCATACTCCAAAAGTTGCTTATCAAGAAGAGACAATGGATGAATCGATTAGTCATCAAGAGATGTTAAGAGGTCTCGAATTATCTGAAGAGGGTGAAAGAGCTCTCTTTGAATACTGTTCAGATGTCTGTATTGATTTCATATCAACACCTTACTCGGTTGATGCTGTCCATAGACTTGATAAGATAGGAGTCAGTGAGTTTAAAGTTGCTTCCGCGGATATTATTGATATTCCTATGCTGGAGGCAATAGCTTCGACTAAAAAGCCAGTCATATTAGCACTGGGAATGGCAACTATTTCTGAAATTGAAAGGGCTCTTTTGTGCTTTAGTGACTACAAGCCAGAAAAAATAGCTCTACTTCATTGTGTATCAAATTATCCTTGTAGTGATGAGAGTCTAAATTTACTAGTAATAAATTCATTGAGAGAAAAATTCAAATTACCAATAGGCTTTTCTGATCACAGTAAAGATAATACAGCAGCACCCATAGCAGTTGCGCTTGGATCAGTTGTTATAGAGAGGCATTTTACATCTGACAAAACCTTAGAAGGGCCTGATCACAGAGCTTCAATTGAGCCTGATCAATTTGCAAATCTAGTTTCTTTAATTCGCCAAGTTGAGAGACAACTTGGCTCTGATGTCAAAGCCGTTCAGCCTGAAGAGATGGGAATGGCAAAAATATCTAGAAAATCATTGATATATGCCAAAAATATTAATAAGGGTAATATTTTTTCTATGGAAGACTTTACTATGAAAAGACCAGCGGATGGTCTTGCTTGGGATGATATTCAGAATTTCATTGGGAAAAAGGCACAAAATGACTGTCTTATGAATGATAGTGCGTCACTAAATGATATAGAATGACAGTTTTAAATATTCTTGATACCCATAGAAAGGAAATATAATGACAACCTACATATCGACAGGCGGGATCAAGGATAAGCCATGCTTAGAAGTCGCAAAAAGCCTTTTAGACAATGGTTTCAATGCAATTGAGCTCTCTGGCGGAGCCTATGACGAAAATTTTGAAACTAACCTAATAAAATTCAAAGAGTCTAATGATGTCAGCATTACTCTTCATAACTATATTCCTTTCTGGAAAGATAGTTACATAATGAATTTAGCTAGTACTTCAGATAGTATTGCCAATCAAACAGAAGAGCATATTAGAAAAGCCATAGAGCTATCATCAAAAATTGAATCTTCATGGTATGCATTCCATGCCGGTTTTTTGATTGATCCCAAACCAAGTGAGTTGGGGAAAAAAATTAAAACAAGAACCCTCTCTGATAGGAGCTCATCACTCACTAAGTTTACTGACCGTGTAAAAAAACTAGCTGATTTTGCACATGGTAAAAATATTAGGCTTATGATTGAAAATAATGTTTTGTCACATAATAATCATCAAAGATTTAAAGGTAATCCTCTGCTTTTATGTGATCCAAATGAAATCCATAATTTTTTTTATGAACTTAATGGCACTGTAGGTCTATTACTCGATCTTGCTCATTTTAAAGTCAGTTCTAATAGTCTAGGTTTCGATCTTACTAAAGGTGTCGATCATATAATCCCTTTTGTAGAGGGTTTGCATATCAGTGATAATGATGGATTAAGCGATCAGAATAAACCAATCAAAAAAAATTCATGGTTTATGAATATGGGTATAGAAAGAGAATATATGGTTCTTGAAGTTTACGCATATGAGCAAGACCTTCTCAAAGATCAGTTAAGCCTCTCGGAAAGTATATGAGGATAAATATTTTAGAGCCCCACCTAATGGGTAATGAAAAAGAGTATATTCTTGATTGCTTGAATTCAAACTGGATTTCTTCAAAAGGAAGCTATGTGACGGAATTGGAGAAGATAGTATTGCGAGGAAATTCTTCTAGAAATTCATTAGTAACATCAAATGGTACAGTCGCCATACATCTAGCTTTAGCAGCAATGGGAATTAAGAGTGAGGATGAAGTGATTGTTCCGAACATCACATTTGGGGCTACGATCAATGCTGTAATGTATACAGGAGCAAAGCCTGTAATTGTCGATATTGATCCATATGATTGGAATATGTGTCGAGATAGCTTAAGAAAAGCTGTGACTAAAAAAACAAAAGCTATAATACCAGTAGCATTATTTGGGAATCCATCTGGTATTAAGGAAATAGACGACTGGGCAAAAGAGCAAGAGTTAATTTGTATTATTGATGCAGCAGAGGCAGTTGGAGCAAAAATAGAAGAAAAAGATATTGGCTCATACGCAGATGCAGTGACTTATAGCTATTTTGGTAATAAAACTGTTACAACGGGCGAGGGTGGCGCAGTAATCTTTAAATCAAAAAGTATCGCCGAAAAGGCTAGAATTCTTAGGGATCATGGTATGTCGCCTAACAAAAGGTACAGACATGATGTAGTTGGATTTAACTATAGAATGACAAACTTACAAGCAGCCATTGGCGTAGCCCAATATGAGAGGTTAGATCAAATTATAAAATTTCGAAAGGAGTTGGTAGATAGATATAAGGATAGGTTATCTGATCTTGATGTAATCTTTCAGACTGAACATGAGGATTTATCACCCTCATACTGGCTATTTGCTGCAAAGTTTTCATCGAAAGATATAAAAAAAATTGAGTCTGAGTTACTCAAATCTGAAATTGAATTCAGAGCTTGTTTTGAGCCAATGCATCTTCAGCCAGCTTTTGATGAAGCAAAAGTTATCGGTAACCAGAATACATCTTTAAAGATTTATAAAAATATTCTAATGCTTCCAACACACAATAATCTCAAATTGGAGGATGTCGATTATATCTGTGATAAAATTAGGAAATCATTTAAATGAAGCTAACTGCTATTATTCCTGCTAGAGCTGGCAGTAAGAGATTGCCAAATAAGAATATGAAAAGTATTGCAGGTAAACCTCTTATTGGTTGGACAATTGAGGCTGCGAAGCAATCAGAATTATTTGATGAAATAATTGTCTCTACAGACAGTAAAGATATAAAAAATTATTCTGAAGAGCAGGGACTCTTAGTACCATCTTATAGACCTTCAAACCTATGTAAAGACAATACATATGCCATTGAAGTTATTCTTTATCATATAAACGAAAATAAACTCGATGAAGTTTGTTATTTACAACCTACATCACCTCTTCGTGACTCTGATGACATTTTGAAAAGCTATAAATTATTTAAGGAAAAAAAAGCAAATGCAGTTATCTCTGTTCAGGATTTAGGTATACCGTTTCGTTGGATAGGAGATCCAAAAGACGAGTTTGGGAATTACTTGTCACAAATTACAACAGAGAGAAGTCAAGATCTCAGATCAGCAATGGTTTTGAATGGAGCGATTTACTGGTTCAGATCTGAGGCTGTTATTAAATATGGTAATCACTTAATGAGTAATAATGCATACCCATACATTATGCCAAGAGAAAAAAGTATTGATATCGACACACTAGAAGATTTCATGCTTGCAGAATTCTTTATGAAAAGAAATTTAAATAGTTAGAAATATAATTTTATCCTTCTATTAAATCATCCTCATCGAAATCTTTAGTAGCTATTGTATTAAGAATATTGTTCCATTCCATTGGAGATAAACCGTCAGCAGGTCTTTTTGTAGTGATATTTTCTTCGCTCAATAATTCCCCTTTTTTTATTTTCTTTTTTGCTACTATTGATTTTCTTGCAACAAGCAGATTCTGTAACTCTTCTTTTGTAGGTTTTTTTTCACTACTTCCCATTAAGATTTCTGTATTCCTGATTGAACTTATCATTTCAGATAATTCATTTGGCTCAAGGCTTGAATTATGATCAGGGCCTGGCAGGTCTCTTGATTTAGTGAAATGCTTCTCAATAATTGTAGCTCCATTAGCAACAGCAGCAATTGGAACCTCATAATTTCTTGTGTGATCAGAATATCCAACCGAAATATCAAACATATTTTGGATGCTCTTCATAGCATTTAGATTCACAGACTGAATTTTTGTAGGATACTCTGTAGTGCAATGAAGCAGTGTTAGTTTTTTGCTCTCAATACCATTTAATGAAAAGATTTGAACTGCGTCACTAATTTCTTTCATCGTAGACATTCCTGTCGATAGGATAATTGTTAGATTGTATGAAGAGGCTTTTAACAAGTATGGAAGATTATTAATTTCTCCAGATGGAATTTTTATACGTTTCACACCTATTTTGATCAAAAAGTCTAGACTATCCTCGCTAAAAGCAGTTGATAAAAACTCAATAGATTTTTGGTCACAATAACGCTTTAATTTTTCAAATTCATTGTAGCTTAGCTCAAGCTCTTTAAGCATTGAAAATTGATCATCAGAGTTTGGAAGGTTCCTTTTTTGGTACTCCGCTTTTTTTGCTTTTTTTGTTACTAAATCTTCTGCTTTAAATGTCTGAAATTTGATAATGTCTGCGCCAGAATCAAGTGCGATATCTATGAGCTCTTTGGCTAAATTAAAGTCTCCATTATGATTCACGCCAGCTTCAGCAATTATCAATGTCATTTTCCGTTGCCTTCCCAGCCTTCATATTTCGTAGCTCTTTCTCTTCTTTTAATTTCACGCTCATCCATATCTGGCTTGATTATTAGTAGATCCTCAAACTCTTGTCTCGTGTAAGGTTTTCTTTCCCATTTCTTATCGGAAATTGGCAGATCACTGCCATTAATTATTTTCATCAAAATCTCATAAAATAAGATTAATTGGAAATCATAGGTTCTTTTTAAGAGGCTTTCTATATTATCAGTAGGAAGAATAGGAAACTCTTTCGTGCTTATTATTTTACCTGTATCGACTGCCTCACTCATGTAATGGCAAGTTACGCCATATTCATTATCTTCTTTATACAAAGCAAAATTATAACATCCAATTCCTGGGTATTTAGTAGACGCTGGATGAAAGTTTATAGCTGCAGTTGATGCACTATTGATTATTTCTTTTGAAAGAACCCATCTACATAAATAGGAAATAATATAATCTCCCTCCCAACCCAATACTTTTTTTGGGAGTGGATCGCCCCATTGACCGAGACAAATATCTAAGTTACTAAAGTTTAGCTTCAGAAAATCGATTGCTCTTTTGCAGTATTGATCATCTTTTTTCCCCAAAAATAATATCGAGGTATTTCTTAAGTCAGCCATATTTGAAATTCATATTTCTGTTATACATCGCATTATTGTTCTAATTTCTTTGAGTAGCTGCTTGGAAGGCATACAATCCTATCAAACAACCAATCAGAGTTTTTTAAAGATCCAGAAGCCTCAAAATCATTATTTATCTCTAATCTATGCATTGGAGTCCAAACTGGCCTAGACTCAATATTATTTTCATGACAAATTTCTAAGATTTTATTTCTTTCCTCTATATTCTTTGCCAATAGGGCATTAAGCCAGTAATTACTTATTGTCCCATGAATTTCTGACACAAATTCAATGGAGTTCTTCTTCCCATAATCTTGATAGCTCTTTGCCAAAAATCTTTTTGCTTTCAGAAAGTTTGGAAGTTTTTTTATCTGAGATAAACCCAAGGCAGCATTCAAATTTGGCATCCTGTAGTTGAAACCAATCTCATCATGATCAAAACTCCACTTATGAGGAACTTTTGCAGTGGTAGTTAAGTGCCTTGATTTTTCTTCAAAAGAATCCTTTTGTGTAAGTATCATTCCACCCCCCCCAGTAGTAATAATTTTATTACCATTGAAGCTCAATATACCTATATCAGCTATTGTTCCACTGTGTTTATCACCAATATATGTGCCTAGAGACTCTGCTGCATCTTCTATAAGAAATATATTATATCTATCGCAAATATCTTTTATTTCTTGAGCTCTTCCAGCTAAACCAAAAGTATGCATTAGAATGCAGGATTTAATTCTTCTATCAGTTAACTTATTCCAGCAATAACCATCATTTCTAATTTCACAGTTTTTTACGAGAAAGCTCTCAAGATTTATTGGTGAAAGACTGAGAGTATCCTTGTCAACATCTAGATAGTTGGGTATTGCACCGCAATAAACAATTGCATTTGAGGTAGAATAAAAGTTAATGATTGTTTTATCACCTCGTCATTAACTGAAACACCAGATAGCTTGAGTGAAGTATGGAGTGCTGATGTACCATTAACAGTAGCTATTGCATACCTGGAATTAGTAAATTTTCTGATTTCATTTTCAAAATCAGTAATCATTGCACCTACACTGGACACATAACTTGATTCGATTACTTCAATCAGTGCTTTTTTATCTTCGTCATCAAAGAATGGCTCATGAAGAGAAAGATTTCCATTAGTGTTATAGAGACTTTTTATGAAGCCAATTAAATCGTTATACATTAAATATATCTGTTTTATATTTGCTTAAGTTATCTGGGATTGATAGCCATTCAATTGTTCTCTTAAGTCCCTCATCAATAGATACATCTGGCTCATATGAAACTAATTCCTTGATCTTTTGGTTATCGCATACCAACCTAAAAACTTCACTATTTTCTGGACGAATCCTTTCAGGGTCTGATTGTATATCTACATCAGAGCCCATAAGATTTTTAATCTTATTGAATAAGTCTTCAATGCTAATTTCTGTGTTTGAGCCAATATTTAAGATTTGCCCATTAGCATCATCGCAATCACTTAAGAGATAGAATCCATTACATATATCTGATACATAATTAAAATCTCTAGTTGGTTTAAGGTCTCCAAGATCTATTTTATTTTTCCCGCTTGCTATTTGAGTGATTATTGTTGGAATAATTGCTCTTGAGGATTGTCTAGGTCCATATGTATTAAATGGTCTTGCAATCACTAATGGAAGATCAAAGCTATTATGAAAGCTCATTGCCATCGCATCAGCAGAAATCTTACTGGCACTATAAGGCGACTGAGCTTGGGTAGGATGTTTTTCATCAATTGGAACATACTTAGCAGTTCCATATACCTCACTAGTCGAGGTGTGAATCAGTTTATCGACATCATTGTCTAAAGATGCCTGACAGAGATTCATTGTTCCTTTTATGTTCGTATCAAGGTAACTTTTAGGAGCACTATAAGAGTATGGAATTCCAATCAAAGCCGCTAGATGAAAAACTACTTCCTTATCTTTTGTAATTTTTCTACAAAAGTCTGAGTCCCTTATATCTCCTTGAACAATTTCTATGTCATCTTTGCAGTTAACCGCTTCTAGCCAACCCCAATCATTAAATGAGTTATACAACGACAAGGCAGTTACATTGAAGCCTTTTTCAGCCATCAGCTCGGTCAGATGTGATCCAATGAAGCCATCAGCTCCTGTAATAAGTATATTTTTGTTACCCATAAAATACTCTTTTGTATCCAAGAGATAATTTCATTCAAGTAATTATCATTAAATTAAACTCAATGAACTATAATAAAATACAAAGTAAGATGTGAAAAAATAGTACCTATTACTCTACCAAAAATGAAAATCATTCGCTTTAAAAATAACAATTTTCAAGGGTTTGGCAGGCTTGAAGATGAGGCAATAATTCCTTTCATAAAAGGATGCAATCCCTTTAATTCTGATCTTTCAGATGAATCTTTCGACAAGAGTATTAGTTATAAGTTAAATGACTGTGAGTTACTTAAGCCTGTAGTTCCATCTAAAGTTATAGGAATTGCTCTAAATTACCCAGGTGTATCTGATAATAAACCTACTCAAGAGCCATTAGTTTTTATAAAAGGGCAAAATTCTGTGGTCCGCTCTAATACAGAAGTTAAATTACCAAATAAATTGCCTACATGGGGAGAGGCAGAGCTTGCTCTCATAGTTGGCAAAAAAGCTGAAGGGATTATCCCAGATCAAGCAGCCCAAAACTACATTCTTGGATTTTGTGTAGCAAATGATATCACTTGTGATAATACAGAAGGCAGAGATCATCACCTAGCAATCTCAAAGAGTCAAGATGGTTTTTGCCCAATTGGAAGTTTCATAGAAACTAATTATGAATATGAAAACAAAACTATAAGAGGATACCAGAATGGTGAACTTATAAGAGAGGGTAATTCGAGTGATATGATTTATAAAATTCCAGAAATTATCTCTTACTTATCTGGATATATCACCCTTTTACCAGGTGATATTATACTCACAGGTTCTCCTAAGAGAGTTAGAGAGAAGATGTATCTTTCAAAGAATGATACCTACACAGTAGTTATAGAGGGTCTCGAAGAGATTCACACAAAATTTAGATAATGCTTACTAAGAACCAAATAGTTGCTTTTGATGTCGATGGCGTCATTTTTGACAGTACAGAAGAGTGTCTTATTATTGCTTGGAATGCACATCAAAATTTGCTGGGCAAGGATAATAGAATATATCACCCATCAGAAGCCGAAGTAGATTATGACAAAAGATTTAGATCAGTCAGAAACTACGTTAGAAGCATGGATGAATATCTTGTTATTTTTTACGGAAACATTGGAGAAAATCCAGATCAGAAGGATTTTGAAAAATGCTTACACTCAATCGATGAAAATCTAAAAGCCCAATATACAGATTCATTTTATGAAGAAAGGAATGAATTTAAATCAAGATCTTATGAGGATTGGATAAGGCTTCATTACCCATATGATAATATTTTGAAAATATTGGAATTATGCAGTGAAAATAAAATGCTATATATGATCACAGGCAAAGATGAAGGATCTGTTAGAGATCTCTTACAGTATTATGCACCCAAGGTTGAGGTTGAGAAGATTTATGATAAGTATGCCGTAGAAAATAAATTGATAGCTCTAAAAAAAATTGCTGAAGATCATGGTATTCAGAATAATGAGATAAGATTTATAGATGACAATGTAACTCATCTTTTTGAACCTCAAAAAAATAACTTCAACATAGGTTTAGCAAAGTGGGGTTATGCAATGCCAGACCATTTAGCTGAGGCAAAAATAAGAAAGATCCCAATCTTGTCATTAAATGACTTAGAAAGTTTTATTGGTATATAAACCGATGAATATCAAATAACCATTTCTATTCCTAAGAGAAAAGATTTTGAAAAAAGAGGAAAAATCAAACGCTATTTTTACTGATTGCCTTTGTTTTGAGAGCTTTCTTTCGGTCGGTATAATTCAAGCATTAAATTCAGATTGGTATTACACGTCTGAATCAAAAATATTTCTCTTCTCAAAAAAAATATTTTCAAAATATTTCTCGGTTAATTTTAAAAGACTTGATTACAAAAGTTATGCAGACATTCCATCAGGAGAAGGGTCGCTTTATGAAAAAATACAGGAGCAAACAAAAGTATCAATTAGAGAGCTCTTAATGTTTAAAGAGATTGATAGTAAGAACAATCAATTTACAGAAGGCCTCAAACTGAATAAAAGCAAACTAAATCTCTACTTAACTGTTCATTACTTCCCCTATGTATATCGGCTCACTGAGATCAAAGCTTTAGCAAATCTTCATTCACTAAACGAAACTAAAATTTTATTGCTGAAATCTCCTATCACTTTTTATACATCAGTATTGAACGACCTGGATATCTTAAACTATCGGATGATTTTCTCACATTTCCTAGGGATCAATATAAGAGAGAATTATTTTTATGATTACTCTCATCAAATGAAGCCTTATTTCAAATCAAGAAGGATATTTTTCTTGAAGGAAATTATTAAAAAAATATTTTTAATATCTCACGTCATATCATTTAAAGGACTAAAAGATAAACCTGTCGATGTTAAATTTCTTGGGGTTGAATTACTTCAAAGAAGAATTAACCCCAAAGCTACAAATGATCTATTTTTTCTTGATAACCAAGAGTTAAAGGATTCTGATTGTTGTCTCATTGAGCAAACAATTTTTACATCGCACTATAAGAAAGACTCTTACGATGAAATAGATTCTAGGAATTTTTCGAGACTGAAATTTTTCAATTATCATACTTTCATCAAGCAAAAGAAAATGAGGATGATCGATAGAAATTATGAAACCTTTCTTTTTTTGAGAATTATTAATGCAAGGGTATTTTTTACAAAGATATTCAGCCTTATTTTTTATATTTTTACTATCTCATCTATTGAGAAACTCCACAGCTTTTTATTGGAAAAATATGACCTCGATTCTTTTATCTGGTCTGAAATCTATGGGAAGTTTAACATCAGTGTAGTTTGGACTATGCTCGACGGAGGCTATCAACAAGTTATTAGAAGTCAGGCTATTGAAAGAAATAAAGGATTATATTGTGGTTCTCATTGGAGTAATTATCCAATGGTGATAGTTTATAACTACAAGCCTTATGACGTTGTCTTTCCATGGAGTAAGCATTTCAAATATTTATCTCAAAAAGAGTTCCAACATTTGCAGTCTCACGAGGTTGGATACGTTTCGACTGATTATTTTAAGTATCATCGTTCATCAGCATCAGATCTCAGAGAAGAATATCCAGGAAAATTCATAATTACATTCAATGACAATGTATTTCATAATGATATAGCAATCTCTGAATCAAATTATGATGATTTTTATGCTCTAGCAATGAGATTAATTGAAGATAATGAAGATATAATTGTTTTTATCAAGCCAAAAAGAGTCAGTTTGTTTCATAAAAAGGTCAAATCTTTTACTAAGCTTCAAAATTATTTAGCATCTGGTAGAGCTAGATTATTTTCACCAGAAGATGAAAGATCGAAGATAACTCCAGCTGAATTGGCAATGGCATCTGATTTGGTAATCGGTCTTGGAACAAGCACTACCACTCTGGAATCATTCATTGCTGGCACGCCAGCGATAAATCTAAACCAATGTAAATTTTCGAACAATGAGTTTTCATCTAAAGGAATGAATAATGTTGTATTTGACAATCTAAAATCTATCGTTGCTCAGATAGAGAATCACAGGTCAAATAGCAAAGAAAAAATGCTCAAAGAACAAGAAAAATTTTATAGAATACTAGATCCATTTATGGATGAAAGTTCAGGAAATAGGGTCGCACAAAAACTTAAGAATATATTGAATAGGAAGTCTAATTTAGACACACTACAGTGATGAAATCTAATACTAGTGATTTTATACCTCTTGGTGCGCCAACATTTGGTTCAAGTGACATAAATGAAGTTGTTGACAGTCTTAAAAGTGGCTGGGTGGGCACTGGCCCGAAAGTAGGTCAATTTGAAAAAGACTTTGGTAAATATGTCAGCTCACCTTCAACTTTGGCAACAAACTCATGTACTGCAGCTCTCCATCTTTCGCTAATGTCATTGAAACTCAAGCCAGGTGATGAGGTAATAACAACTCCCATGACATTTTGTGCCACTGTAAACACTATCATTCATGCAGGAGGCACGCCGATTCTAGCCGATTGTAATAAAGGAGACATCTGTATTGATCCAGAAAGGGTTGCTGAAAAAATAACAAAAAATACTAAAGCGATACTTCCTGTGCACTTTGCTGGTCAAAGCTGTGATATGGAAAGCATAATGAATTTAGCACATGAACACTCAATCAGTGTTATTGAAGACTGTGCTCATGCTATTGAGACAACCTTTGAGAACAAACATGCAGGCACCTTTGGGGATTTTGGATGCTTCAGTTTCTACGCTAACAAAAACCTCGTTACAGGTGAGGGAGGGATGCTAGTTGCTAAAGATGAGGAAAAACTAAATCAAATAAAGAAAATAGCATTACATGGCATGAGTCTTGATGCATGGGATCGTTTTAAAGAAGGTGGATTCAAGCACTATGACATCGTGGCTCCTGGGTTTAAATATAACATGACAGATATTCAGGCAGCCCTCGGCATTCATCAACTTGCCAGAATTGAAGAAAATTGGTTAAAGAGACAGGAAATTTGGAAGCTCTATTCCGAGTCTTTTTCTGATCTACCTGTCGATCTTCCTACCAGTAAGGTAAATCCTAGCTCGAAACACGCACATCATTTATATACTATTCTGATTAGAGATGATGCTCCGGTGACTAGGGATGAATTTATTTTAAAGATGCAAGAAAATAAAATAGGAACCGGTGTGCACTACCGAAGCATACCTGGCTTTAGTTATTATCAAGATAACTTTGGATGGAATCCTGATGATTACCCAAATAGTAAGTACATTGGCGATAGAACGGTTAGCATTCCTCTATCTCCTGGTCTAAGCGAGAATAACCTTGATAGGATTATTGAGAAAGTTAATAGCATTCTCAATTAATAGACTATAAAATCCACCGATAAATCATACAAAAAGGTAAAAATCTTCAAGTGATAGCGATACTTGATTGTGAGATGGGCAATCTTCAGTCTGTGTTTCATGGAGTTGATTCCATGGGGTATGACTGTGAGATTCTAAAAAGCAGTGAAGTAAGTGAAGAGAATACTCATCTTATATTACCCGGAGTCGGAAATTATCACCAAGTAATGACATCTCAAGATATAGAAAATGTGAAAGAAACAGTTTTAAACTTTGCTGAAACAGGAAGGCCGATACTTGGCATATGTTTAGGTATGCAATTACTCTCCGATTGGGGCGATGAAGGTGGAGGGAAAGAAGGCCTTGGATTGATAGGGGGTAAAGTTGAGAGAATGTTTGAGGATGAAGCAAATAGACTGCCCCATGTAGGATGGAATTCTGTAAATTTTCAACAGGATCACCCATTATTTTTTGGCCTAAAGGACAATCTTGACTTTTATTTTGTTCACTCTTATCAATTTAAGCCTAGGCATAATGAATCTATATTTGCCACGACAAACCATGGTAGAGATTTTACAAGTGTTGTAGCAATGAAAAATATAATTGGTGTTCAATTTCATCCAGAAAAGAGTCAAAGTAATGGTCTCAAAATGCTAGAAAATTTCTGTGCTTGGGACGGACAGTGCTAAAGAAAAGAATTATTCCTATCCAGTTACTAATTGATAACAGGCTTGTTAAAACAATTGGTTTTGGTGAGTATAGGGATGTTGGAAATCCAGTTTCAAGCTCAAAAATCTATAATGATAGTGATGCTGATGAATTAGTATTTTTGAATATTAATAGAGATGAAAGGTCAATTGACCCACTTCTTTCTTTGATTAAAAAAGTTTCTGAGGTTTGCTTTATGCCATTATCCCTTGGCGGAGGAATTAAGAATATTGATGATGCATCAAGATTGATTAATAACGGTGCTGATAAAATAGTTCTAAACTCCTCTATCTACGATGATTTGGACTTAATTGATAAGATTGCCTATAAGTTTGGAAATCAGGCTGTTGTTGCATCTGTAGATGTGAAAAAAAATAATTCTACTAAAAAATATGATCTTTACTCAAACTGCGGAAGAGAAAAAAAGTCTGTTGATCTACTAGATCATTTAAAGCGAATAGAGGATCATGGAGCGGGAGAGATAATAATCACATCGATTGATCAAGACGGAACAATGAAAGGATACGATAAAGATCTCATTAAGATTGCTGTTGAGAATACAGCAATTCCAATCATTGGTGCAGGAGGAGCAGGAACATTTGATCATTTAAAAGAGGCTTTTCTTGAGACTGATGTCAGTGCTTTGGCATGCGGAAGCCTTTTTAATTTTGGAGATAATAATCCGATCAGAGCAAAAGCTTTTTTAACTAATTATTCAATTCCATTCAAGGTGATATGACCATGAGATATGATCCAATTGAAAAGATTATTTTATTTGGTGGGTCTCTTACTCTAGTGGGGCTTGCGAAGTGGCTAAAAACAGAGTCGATCGAAGTAAAAATCTATACATCTCAAAGACACTCTATTGAAAAATTGACAAAAGATAAGAATCTAGAGGATCTTATCAAAGAAATTAATGTCCCATATGTGATTACAGAGGACATAAATAAGGAAAACATGCTAATTGAGGAAATTACGTCAAATTCAATGGGCATAGGTATTGGTGAAGCTTGGTCATTTAATTCCAATATAATTAAAGCTTTCGGAGGAAAGCTTTTAGACTTTATGGGTATACCGCTTCCAAGATATAGAGGGGGAGCTCACTATACTTGGATGATACTGGCTGATGAGAAAAATAATGGTATGAGGCTTCAGGTTATCAATGAAGAAATGATTCAGGGAGTATTTGACTCGGGGGAAATTGTCGACAGTATTGATTATCAGATGCTAGAGACAGATACAAAACCATCAAATTATTTTGCAAGAGAAGTTAATGAGAGCATAGACTTCATAAAATCTTTTCTTGAGGCAGCAAGAGATGGAAAAGAATTCGATCTAAAAAATATAGATGAATCAGAATCGTTATATCTTCCAAGATTATATACAGATATTCATGCTTGGATTGATTGGCGAAGATGGAATGCTAATGAAATTATGAGGTTCATTAGAGCATTTGATGATCCTTATATGGGAGCAAGAACAACAGTAAATAAAAAATCTATCAGACTAAAAGAAGCTACCCTAACTTCTGATTCTGCTAATTATCATCCTTTTCAGTCAGGCCTCATTGTCAGAAAACATAATAATCAAGTAATGATATGTTGTTGTGACGGTATAGTTGCTATCAGCAAGGTAACAGATGATCATGGTAATGACTTGATCGAATCGCTTAATATTGGGGATAGATTATTTACGCCTGAAGATGAAATTGAAAAAGCGCTGAATTATAGTGCTGTTTATGATTCTTCAGGACTTAAAGAATGAATGAAAATGAATCAATTAAAAAAGAAAATATTAAAAGCAGATTCAATTGAATTGAGACCGCTTATGGAGAGCGACTATAATGACGAATATCTAAGTTGGTTAGATAATGAAGAAATTAACAGATATCTTGAGACTAGATGGGAAAAACAGAACGAGGAAAAAATAAGATCTTTCATTAAATCAATGGAAAATAGTGAGGATAGTATATTATTCGGAATATTTTTTGATCAAAGGCATGTTGGCAATATAAAAATAGGCCCTGTGAATTGGCATCATCTTCATGCCGATGTGAGTTATTTTATTGGTTCAAAAGAAGCTTGGGGCAAAGGTTTGGCTACCGAAGCGGTTGGAAGGGTCACACAGTATGCATTTGAAGATTTAAGGCTAAATAAATGTAATGCTGGAGTTTATTCTGGTAATCCTGGAAGCAGTAGAGTACTTGAAAAGGTCGGTTATACACTTGAAGGCTGTTTGAAGAAAGAGTTAATGGGCCCTAAAGGATGGGAGGATCATCTTCTATATGGTTATCTTAGAGAGGAATATAGTTAACATGGAAAAAATAAAGATAGACAGAGCAAAGAGAATGAGAGATCTGCTCACTGAAATAAATCCATTGCAGCGAATGGTTAACTCTCCAGGGCTCGACAAAACATTCGAAATTTTTAAGAGAGAGTTTCCAGATGCCGTTATACATGAGTATCCATCCGGAATGGAAAGAGAGGATTGGATTGTTCCAAGAAGCTGGGAAATGATTAGCGGTGTAATGAAAGATAAAGATGGAAATATTATTGCATCAACAGAAGAAAGCGAACTTTTTGTTGCTCCATATAGTGAACCAATTGAAGGTTGGTTTACAAAAGAAGAAATTGAGAAACATTTAATGACGAGAGAGGACGTGCCTGATCTTTTTCTTCTGCAGCACAGAAATACCTATGACTATCAGTTAAATGATTGGGGGATTACATTACCATTTAATAGGTGGTCTGCTCTTGAAGATGGTAAATATTACATCAAAATTGATATCAAATGGGGCGATGGAAGTATGAAAGTCGGGGAGTACATTTTGCCTGGAAAAAGAGATGACATACTTTGTATTTGTGCCCATATAGAT
>MDTA01214899.1_pt1 | contig 19617 bp, 20 predicted proteins | sample 811151 | NCBI WGS metagenome assembly MDTA01 (sample SAMN05326648, study PRJNA326480) | marine metagenome | isolation source: seawater | place: Indian Ocean: South | collected 2010 | reverse complement strand
TACATAATATACTTCAAAAATCAGAAAAGTTTCACGAAACACAGATAAACGACAAAGACTGGTTTTTAAACTTTGATATAGCTATAGATAGATTCAGAAGAAGCGACGAAGGAGAACAGTTAATTAAAGATGAAAGCAAATTTATTGATACAGAAATTATTAGCAACGTCAGTGATTCGCTTGACAGCTATTTGACTGTCGAAAATATTCTCGAAAGATATCCAAAGACTATCATTATCCACCAAAAAGATCACTCACCAAAAGACTTTAAATGCTGTGGCGAAGATTTAGATTTAAAAAGAGTAGTAGAAAAACCAGTTCACGTACCTCATCCACAAAAAAAACCATTTAATCCAATTTACATATTTAGACCTGGAAGAATTCCAGTTTTTTTGCACAACCCTAGGTGCGGAGGAACCTACATTATGGCCTGGAACCAAATTTTATTTAATCAATATTGCAGAAACAAAAGATATCCGCTATTGAAGTTTGGTGAAAAAATTAATTTAAAAAGCAGAAGAATTATTGCAGAGTTTGACGACAAAAAAGAAATACATATTTTTTGCTATTCACATAAGGATTTACATATGACAGAAAAATCTTTTTCCGAAAACGCTATTTCATATCAAAAGTCTTCTAAAAAATTTAAAGCAAAACAAGATCCATATATAAACAGAATACATATTGATAAGTTGATGCCTCTCATGAATAATGATAACTTCGAAATTTTTTCTATAGTAATACCCGCCCTTGGAGGAGAGATAGACCAAAGAGAACTTATATTAAAATCTCAAGAGATATGCAAAAAATGCAACTCTGTTCCATATTTTTATACTTCAACAAGGGACCCGTTTCAAAAATTAGAATCAATACACAAACAAAAAAACAAAGAAAATTCTTCAGAAGAAACTTTTATCAACTTCGTTAAATCGAACGAGCTTCCTGACAGCTGGATAATCAGAGCTCTTACAGGAGTTAAAAACAACCAAGAGGTAGAAGAGCCGCATTATCTAGAAGCAAAGAAACATCTCGACAACTTTATTGCAAAAGACATATACGAATTAGATGAGCTTATAGATGAAGTTTTTGGCCATTGCTTACAATTAGATACAAAAAACTGTAAAAGCAGGCCGATAGAAACAAGCTTAAACAAATCTTGTGGAGACTTATTTATAACAGAATATGACCTTCAAGATATTCCGTGGGATTATAATGAAAAAATTTCCCTGTTAGATATTGTTCAAGGAAGAATTTATTACGAAAAAAAAATCTATGAAAATTTAACTGGAGGTGTATAATTAATTGATTATGAATGTATATACTTATTACGAAAACATCAACTTTGAGGGACAAAATGAACTCATAGAAGTTTGGAAAAAAAGCTGGGAAGCTAAAGGGTTTAACGCCATAGTTTTAGGAAGGAAAGATGCAGAGGCGCACCCTTTTTTCAAAGAATTTTGTGACAAATTAAAAAAGGTTCATCTTCAAATCATGGGAGAGGAGCTAAAAGATTATGGTCTAAGTTGTTATTTAAGGTGGTTAGCTTATGCAAACACAATAAAAGAAGCTTCTTATGTTTGCGATTATGATGTAATTAATATGAAGCTAGAAGTGCCAGATCAATTAAGCGAAGATTTACACCTTTACGATAATTGTTGCCCATGCTTTGCTTCGGCAGGCCCTAGACAGTTTTTAAGATTTTGTTTTGACATTGTAAAAATTAGCGAAAAAAACGCAGCAAGACTAAAAGGTAAAGTACAAAGCTGGTACCACGACCAAGAAGTGATACAGCACAACGAGAAAGAATTAAAATCTTTTTCCCATATGAATATAGATGGAAGAGAGCCCAATGACAGACTAGTTCAGCTTTACAAACATCAAGACGACTTTGTTATGAACCACTCTAAAGTTTTACACTTTGCCCACGCATCAATAGGACAAACAAAAGAAAACTTCTCAGAACTAAAAAACATAGACTGTGATGAATTAAGATTAAAATTAATAAAAGACATACTAAATTAAACCAAACATGATTATATCAACAAAACATAAATTTATAGTACTTAACGCGCCCAAAACTGGCAGTGGTTTCAGGGAAGATCAACTTCGTCCATTTATAGACATTTCGAACGACACCGTAAATGAAGATATTAGACATTTAAAAGCCAAAGAAGCTTTTGCTTATTGTCGCAAAAAGAATCTAGATCCGAATGAATTTTATTGGGTAGCTTTTGCAAGAAATCCATGGACAAGAGCCGAGTCTTTTTTTAACCAAGTCGCAAATGAGATTTTAGATAAGGAAAGGCATTCACCAAGATACGGAACGGTTCCTAAAGAAGAGCTTTTTTCGCCAGGTTTTTTGCTTAAATTTGTTCAAAACCAAAGAGAAACAAGACACAGATACCCACTTGGGCCTCAGTCAGAATATTACATAAAGCCCAATGGAGAAGATTTTGATTTTATAGGCCAACTAGAAACCATGCAGGAAGGTATAGATCACATCTTAAGTAAGTTTAATATCAATCATAAAATACAAACCCACGAACAACATTTTGTAAGTAAGTTTGGTGAAGCTAGAGAAAAATCTTCTTACCACCAAGAGGCAAAAAAACTTTGGAGAGAAGAGTCTATCGAAATAATAAGAAAGCTTGAACAAAAAACTATTGAAAAGTTTAATTACGTCCATGCCTGACACAAAAATGCTAAATAAAGAACCAATTTTTATCCATATACCCAAAGCGGGAGGCAAGTCAATGGAAAGTTTTTTCAAGAAGATTAACCCTCGCCTCAGAGTGGGCTGCTTACACATGAAAGCCTCAACATGGGTAGATCAAAAAAAAAATTCTAAAAAATGTTTTGCGTTATCTGAAAAAGAAAGAGAATCAGCTTTTATTTTTTCATTCGTCCGAAATCCTTTTGACAGACTATTAAGCGCACACGCGTATCTAAGCAGAGGTTATGGAAATGAAAATGACATAAAGTTTGGAAAAACCCTTAATAGTTCTTTTAGAGGTTTTATAAAAAAAGATTTTTTATCTTTCTGGAAGGGTGAAGAGTTTATTACTGGCACAGGCAGGCTTCATTTTGAGCCAATGATTAACTTCATAAATAGAGATATAGACTTTATAGGAAGATTTGAAAACCTCCAAAAAGACTTCAATACCGTCTGCGACACAATAGGGGTTGAACGAAAAAAATTACCACACAAAAATTCTACAAAACACAAACACTACACCGAGTACTACGATGACGAGACTCGCGAAATTGTTTCAAAAATATACGCAAAGGACATTGAGTATTTTGGATACAAATTTGGAGAATGAGAGATGAATACTGATATACAATTTATTGACAACGGATCAAGTAAAACAATTGTTTCATTTACTGGTCTAGCGCATGGATTTGGTGTTTCTGATTTTAAAAAAGAGTTCATGGGGCTCTTAAAACAATCTGATTTCAATGTAATGTTCGTTGCAGACCGAGAAGTGAGTTGGTATAACACTATTGATGTTGATAAAATAAAATCAAAACTCGTTGACCAAGAAGAAATTATAACAATAGGTAATAGCATGGGAGGATACAATGCTATGCAATTTCCCAATGATATTAATGTAGCAAAGGCAATTGCATTTGCACCACAATATTCCATTCATCCAGATATAGTTCCAGATGATCCTCGCCGAAATAAACAAGCGAAAAAAATTAAGCAATGGAGATACAAACACTTAATCTTTAACGGTACTACAGAGTATTATATTTTTATTGGCGACGATAAGTCGGAAACGTATCATCTAGATATGATGCCAGATAAACAAAATGTTTATAAGTTTGTCATTGAGGGTGGTCATGGAATTGCTAAAATATTAAAGGAAAAAGGAATTCTTTATTCACTAATTGAAGATTGTATTAATGAAACGCCACAAATCGTTGCGAAAAAATACGCAAAAGACATTGTAATAAGATGATAGATCATAAACTTAAATTCATATACATACATATAGACAAGACTGGCGGAACCTCAATAGCATCCAGTCTTTGGCCAGATCTTCGTATTGCAGAAGGAGGAACATACCACGACGCTATTGGAAAACATTGGAGCATAAAAAGATATAATGATAACGCAGGGCGACGCGCAAAATATGAAAAATATTTTAAATTTGCTTTCGTAAGAAACCCATGGGATAGGGCGGTTTCGAAGTATTTTTTTGACCGCAAGATTAATGAAGACAAGTCTTTAGAAAAGTCATTCAAAAGCTGGCTAAAAGGCCGCAAAGGATTAAGGCCGCAACTTAACTATTTAACAATTAACGATGAAGTTGTAGTTGATTTTATTGGAAGGTTTGAAAACTTGCAACGAGATATGAATAAAATATGTGATAAATTAAACATTCAACGCAAAACACTTCCTCACGCCAATCCATCAAAACATGAGCATTACACCAAATACTACGACGCTGAGACTAGGGAGATTATAAGCGAAAGATATGCAAAAGACATTGAGTACTTTGGGTATAAGTTTGGAGATTAAACCGCGAAGAAGAAAAATAAAAAATGAAAAAAATATTGCTTAGTTACGGCGGAGGTCCAAGATTTAAAGAATCAATAAGAATGCTTCAAAAAGAAGCTATAGATTTAAATTTCTTTGACGAAATCAACATGTATACAGAAGAATCAATATACGAGCTCTCGGAATATAAAGAAGCTCTTCTTCTCGGTCAATTTAGTGAAATTATAAATCATGCAAACCACAGAGGTTACCTTAGTCCTCGAACAAAATTCAACATTCATTACCTACTAAAACCTCTTGCAGTATATAATCAATTAAAAAAAATAAAACAAGACGATATTTTATATTATGTAGACGCAGGCTGTTCAACGCCAACCCTCTTAGGATCAAAAGAAACAATAAAAGCCTTAACAAAACAGAAAGATATGGTAAGTGAGCATGCATCAGGAGCATTAGGCTTTTACCTAGGAAAGAAAGAGTCTGCGTATACCAAAGGGGATATATTTAAACACTTTAAACGCTCAGAAGACAAGGCAATCTATGATACACATCAATTCACAAGCAGTAAACTAGTATTAAAGAAGTGCAAAAAAAGCATGGAAATAGCCAAAGAATGGTGGGAGACATCAAAACATTTTCCAGACCTATGCACAGACAGTGAAAGTAAAACTAAAAACTTTAGTAATTTCGTTGCAAACAGGCACGATCAAAGCCTACTATCAGTTATTTTAAAAATAAACTCCTGCGAAAAACTTTCAGATAGTATAAAAAATAATGGCTTCCGTATGTCTAGGAGGCGCCAATGAGGTATGTTACAATTAACAGAACCGACAGGGTGGGGGTTAATATCTATATGAGATTAATTCTTATAAATAACTGTGAAAAAAATAAAGAAGAATTAACTTACGTGCATACCCCATTATTTAACGAAACCTTTGAAGAAATGTTTAATTTGGGTGCCTCGTATAAAAATATAAAAAACATTGGCAATAAAATCAGCATAAGCTCAGGAGGTATTGATTGCGATTCATTAAAAGACTTTAACGAACCAAAGAACCTTCCTGACTTCTCAGAAAATTTCCGACTCAAGATGATAAAAAAATTGAACAAAAAATACTTCAATAAACAGCGCTCAAAAAACCTTAATTTCTGTATTCACCTAAGAAGAGGCGACACCACCAGAGGCACGCAATTAAAAGCGTCCAAATACCTAAGATTTACCGACGATAGCTTTCTTCAAAGATCGCTAGATACAATAAAATCCAGATTCAATAACTGCAAAACCCCGCCATTAATTAACATACACTCTGACTCAGAAATAGACATGGAAAAATTTAAAACATACAATTTAAATGTAAATACAAAGTTCCACGTAAAACCTGAAGAAGCAATCTCAGATATGATTTCTTGCGACTGCCTTTTTAGGTATGGCATATCTAGCTTTAGTGGTGTTGCTGCATTTTATAATCAAAATTACGTCATCTCAGAACAGCCAAAAGCATACGAAGGAATGTACAAAATGGACAATGTGTTCAAAATGAAAGATTTTAAAAAAATAAATTTCACGTAATGGTCAAAAAAAAGAATGTATAATATATGAAAAATTTTAAAAAAAACCCCCCTAGTGTGCTAATCATTGTTTCGTGGCTAGGCCCATTTCCTGCCTATTATGAATTATGGAAAAAAACAGTCAGCAAGAATCCATCCGTAAATTGGTTGGTGGTTAGCGACAATAAACCCGATAACACCTTAGAAAATGTAAAGCATGTACACTGCACTCATAAAGATTTAGTAAAGCTAATCTCTAAAAAGTGCGACATCGAAGTAGATGCCGACTTTGAAGCATATAAACTTTGTGATTTTAGGGTAATGTATGCAGACATGTTTAGTGAATACATCAACGGCTTTGACTTTTGGGGGTTCGGTGATCTTGATGTCATGTATGGCAACATACGAGAATGTTTAAAAATTTACTTGGAAAAATATGATGCAATTGGAGTTGGGTGCTGCAATCGAGTATCAGGACCAACATGCTTATTCAGAAACAAAAGCAAATTAAACAAGCTTTACAAAAAAATAGACCCACTTCTCTTTAAAGGTCGCTACCGAGGTCTTGACGAGCGCCATATGACTAAATTAATTAAAAAAAGTGGAGAGGCTTTTAATTTTGAGCAAAAGTCAATTTCCCCAAACTTTATTTGGGAAGACGGCAACTTCTACAAGTATAAACATAAAAACGGAAAAAACAGGATAGCCAAGCAAGTTCTTTTTCATTTTGGAGGAGGAAATAAGCTTGGGGGAACTAATCCAACAAAAGAAGCTCAAGAACAATTTTATAAAGACCACCCATCATGCCCCGATTATTTGCGCAAAATAAATTTGATTCCGTCGCTCGACAATATTAATATAAATAAAGCAATATATGTTGAAAGGGATTTTAATATGAAAAATCACATCAATAATAAATAAAAATGAAGAATTTGGGGATTAGCTATTAAAACTGGAGTTACATTTTCAACCTTTGACCTTCTTCATGCGGGTCATATAGCAATGCTAAAAGAAGCTAAACAACATTGCGACTATTTAATTTGCGGTTTACATGTTGACCCTCAAGTTGAACGTCCAGAAAAAAACAGTCCAGTTCAAAGCGTAGTAGAAAGATACCTTCAACTATCTGCCGTAAAATATGTAGACGAAATAGTACCCTACAATCTAGAAAAAGACCTCGCAGACATACTATTAACATTTCCAATTAACATCAGAATAATCGGCGCAGACTACAAAGGCACAGATTTTTCAGGCAAACAACTTTGTATTGACAATAACATAGAAATCTACTATAATAGTAGAAGCCACAACTTTTCTAGCAGCGGTTTAAGAAAAAGAGTATTTAATGAAGAAACAAAAACAGATAACAAAAAAACAACTTGAGCGAATTTTAAAATTAAATAAAAAAATTTATCGCATGCTGCCTGAAGGGGATGCAATGAAAGAAACTTATCTTAGAATGAACAAGTTTCTTTTGGATAGAATAGAGACCTACGATCAGTTTTTAGTAAACCCATATAAAATGCACACATCCCAACCTAAACTTAATTCTGATGTAAAACTAGAGTTGGGAGAATACGAACAAAAAAGAATGTACTAATTATATAATATTCAGTGGAAAACATAAAAGAATTATTAACAATAGTATTCGCAACAAGTCCTCATAGGTTTGGAGAATCTGACTGCATGATGGCTCTCAACGTTAACATCATGAAAGCAACTCAACTTAAAGATTGCCATATGATTTTGTGTGCAGACGGAGTCAATCCTCATTCCGATCACGCATCAGACGAAAAAACAAAAAAATACAAAAATTATTTAGCCACTTTTGCCGAAAACTTCCCTCGGTTGCAAGTAATAAAATCAAAAAACCACATTGGTCTTACAAGAAACTATATGCAGGCTTGGGACTGGGAAAAAGTAAAGACGCCTTTCGTTTTATTAATGAATCATGATACGGTTTTTAACGACAAAATTTTAGATATAGATATTAATTTAATTCTGAAAAATTGGCCAGACTTCATAAACATGCTAATTTTCCCGAGGCATTGTGAAGCTTCAGAATGGTGGAGGGAAAGAGAGTTAATGGAGCATCCAGAATATAAAAAAAGAAACTTTTTTCAAAAATTATCTAATAAAAAAACTGGGTGGGAGAACTGCAAAATAGTTTTCGGAAACCAAGATCACGCTTGCATCTTAAAAAAAGACCATTTTCCAAAACTAATAGACTTATATTATGAACCAAAATCTACGCACTTCTTAGAAGATTCCATACAAAGACATTTAAATTCTTTAGAAAACGGAGACTTTAAAAGCTGGAATAAATACGGCGGATGCTTTTATAAAGAGAATGTTTCGGTCCACATTGACGGACAAAGTAAAGCTGGTATTGAATTTACTCAAGAAAAAGACAGAAAAGGTGAAACCGTGTGGAGTAATGGACAAACAAGTTATCTTGATTTTTTAAAATTTCAAAAGCTTTCTTCAATAAATCCAGCAATAAATGACTCTCTAAAAAAACTGATAACTCAAAACCTTGATTTTCACACCTCAGAATGCGCAGAAAAGTTTGATGGATTTTTTTCAAAAGCAAATTATTTAGTTTCTTTAAACAAGACTTCAGAACTTTTTCTAGATAAATCTCTTGGACTGTTTTCATCAAAAAAAACTTCCCATGGTTTTATTCCTGAGCAAAACAAAAATTGCCCTATTCATTTTGTTTTTTCCCCTAGTTATATTGAAATACATTGGGAGCAAAAAGAATCAGACAATTTTTTATTAAAGCTAAACACCTCTTCAGACAAAAAGCTTTGCTGGGGAGGACACCCAAGAAGTTTTTTTTGCGCAGAGTATAAGAAACATGACCTATCCCCAGAAGATCGGCTTCATTTGGAAATTTACGACTACACAAAAAAAAGCCCTCCCTATAAACAGCTATGCTCCCTAGGGTTAAGCTTAAATACTTTTAATTTTTTTGAAAATAAAGTGGTTATAAATAATAGCGGCTGCCAGCACGCAGGATGTAGATTACATTTAGCAAAAAACAACGGAGCAATGGCAAAGTATAGGGAAAAAAATAACGTTTTTGAAGTTTTATATAAAAACATAACTCCCTGCCAAAGCCTGGTTGGTTTTTTTGAATATGAAACAGCTCAAGGTGAATTAATAAAATCTTCAACTTTTGAATGCAAGCCTGACCCACTGCTTTTACATGAAAACCCAGCAGACATACTATTAGATTCTTTTTCGGATTTCTTTTATAGCCTAAACAAACAGAATATGAGAGACAAAAATAAGGGCGTGCAAACTTACTGGGGCAACCAAGTGCAAGAAATAAACAAGTTATTAAAAAAATGATACTCAAGGACTGGAAAGCTATTTTCATTCATATACCTAAAACGGCAGGGGGATCCCTAGAAACATTGATTCTTAAAAAATATTTCGATTGCCAAAAAATGCCTTACTATGATCCCAGAAGAAAAGAGCTACTAGCCTTAAACGGAAGGTGGACTCAACACGACTCTATCTATCAAACGATAAAAGAAAGAAAAGTTAATCAAGAAGATTATTTTAAATTTTGTTTTGTAAGAAATCCTTGGGACAGAGCGGTAAGCGAGTATTTTTACATAAAAAAAATGAAAGGTTGCAGTTGCAAAGAAAATAATATACCCGAAACTTTTGAAGACTGGTGCAGAAAAGGAATGCCTTGCGCATGGGAATCTCATACAAACCCCCAAATAGATTTTATAATGGATAAAAATAAAAAAAACATTATGGACTTCATAGGAAGGTTTGAGAACTTAGAAAAAGATGTTCAGGTTATTTTTAATAAATTTAAAATAAAAGGCAAACTGCAAAAGCTTAATGCAAGCAATAAAAGATACCACTACTCAAACTACTATAGTCACTATACAAGAGATTTAATTAAAGAAAAGTATAGCGAAGACATTAATTATTTTAATTACTATTTTGAAGAAAATCCAACTCTTAAAAAAAAATTCTACATTGAAGCTTTAAAATTAAACGGCAAAAAACATAAAGGGGAAGACGTAGAAAATTTAAAATGGAGCAAAAATTCAAACCTTGCAAGAACAGTTGTACCTTATAAAAAAATAGACTTTATATTTGCAGGACAAGTAGAAAAAAAGGGTCTTAATCATTACGAAAAAAACAGATCGTGGATCTTGAAATATATAAAAGATAATTTCACGAAAAATTCTTACCTAGAAATAACAAAAGCTAAAGACACAAACCATAAGTCAGGCACACTTTTTAATCAAATAAAAAATCAGCTAAAAGACAAACCATACAATTATACCAACTACGAAGATATAAAAAAAACAGAAGAAGTAAACGGATTTTCGCATATAGCTGATCAAGAATATATAAACAAACTTTCTATGAGCAAGTTTTGCCTTTGTCCAGCTGGAGACAGTCCTTGGAGTATAAGATTTTACGAAGCTATTGCTCTCAAGAGCATCCCAATTTTAGAAAAAAAAGAGCACGCTTTTTTTCACACGGCCACAGAAGGGTCGGATTATAAATTTTACTTAAGCTCTCAAAAGCCCGTGTATATAGAAGAATGGGCAGACCATAATTTTAAATTGTTTCAAAAAGAAAACCTCATATGAACGAGCAATACATTTTTACCAGCGTGAATGGAATTGCTTTCTTTCCAGCATTTAAGTGTGCAACGAGAACCGTATTAAAAACTTTTAAAAAAAATGGGTATAACTTTCCTATCGAAAAATTAAGCGAAGCTAATTTCGCGGACTACGATTTTTGTTTTTCATTTGTGAGAAACCCATACGAAAGATTAGTGAGCTGTTATTTTCAAAAAATTATGGATCAGGAGGCAACGGATTTCCAGTTTCGATCTTCATTAAGATGGGAGCTTAATTACCAAAAACCCAATTTTAATACTTTTATAAAAAAAATTACGAGCGATAAAAATATCAATCAAGACCCCCACTGGGCTCCATATCATAATTCAATACCTTTAGATAATCTCGACTTTATAGGAAAAACAGAAAACTTGCAACAAGATTATGATTTTATTTGTGACAAAATTGGCATAACAAGGAACAAGCTCCCGCTTTTAAATCCCAGCAAGCACAAACATTACGCAGAATACTACGACGAAGAAACGAAAGCAATCGTTACGGAAGAATATTCACGAGACATTGAGTATTTTGGGTATAAATTTGAAAAATGAATGTATCAGAAAAAACAGATCAAGCAGCAAAATCAATAGAGGAATTTGGTTACGCTGTAATTAAAAATGTTTTTAGCGAAGAAGAGGTTAACTGTTTTTTAAAAGAAATATCCCAAGCCAACAAAAAATCTAAAATAAATTTTAAAGGAATAACTGTTTCAAGGTCGCATTTTTTACATATTTCTGAAATTTTTCTCAATATACTTAGCCAAGATCAAATATTTTCTTTATGCCAAAGAATTTGCGGAGACAGGTGCAGAATGGATCATGCCTTCTATGCGCATTGCAAAAAAAATGAAAATATAAAAAGGGGAGAGTCTTTAGTAAACAAAAGCTTAGGCTCTGGTATACATGGCGGAGTAAATTGCGCTTGGGGGATGAACTTTTACAGAAGCGGTTACCCTATTAATATAAATTTTCCCAGAACTAATAGGCTAAACATCCATATTTCATTAACAGATACGGGAATATATAGGGGAGGATTACAGTTGATACCTTCTACCCATGTAGGCAATTACAATTTCCCTATGTGCGAAGGAGACTGTGTCCCAATGAACGGAGATGCAATTAATGCGGATTTAGATAATATACTAATCCCTCAATCAAAAAAAGGAGATATAATAATATTTCTTGACTCTCTTTTACATGGAACATCGTTTCATAGGTTTGATAGGCATAACTTATACTTCATGATAACTTCGGCCTTTACATCAATGTACCCTTATAGCATGACAAATAAAAAAATTGCGCATTTAGCAAAAAACGACAGACAAAAACAGATGCTTGCTGAACCATGCGCTGTACCACAAGACTCATTAAAGCGAACGCTAGGATCAATAAAATGAATCAAACAAATTTATTATTAAATAACTATAAAATAAGAAAGGGGATGGGGTGGACCGAAAAAGGTATGAGGTTTTTATTGAATAGTCTCGAGAAAACCTTAAAGCTTAAAATTAAGGGTGATATAGTTGAGATGGGGTGCAATAAAGGAGCGTCATCAGTTTTTATTAAAAGAATGCAAGAGATTTATGAACCCCAAAAAAACTTTCATGTTTATGATTCCTTTGAAGGCATACCTCAACTGACGGATCAAGATAAAAGCACAGGAACTAAAATACGTCAAGGGGATTGCCCATCCACAAAAATCGAATTCCAACAGACATTTAAAGAAGAAAAAGTAAATCTCCCGTATATTCACGAAGGATGGTTTAAGGATATTTCAGACGATGAGTACCCATCAAAAATTTGTTTTGCCTTTCTTGATGGAGATTTATATTCATCTATTACTGACAGTTTTGAGAAAATTGGCAACAAAATAACTCAGGGAGGCAAGATAGTCGTGCATGACTGGTTAAACCCAAATCTCAAAAAAGGCGTAAGAAAGGCCTGCTATGAATTCATAGAAGCCAACGCTTCGTTTAATTTAATTAATTCAGAAGGAAATCTGGCGGAGATACATCGCAATTAGTGTAACATATATTATGTTAACTCAAAAACAAAAAAACGCCATCGAAAACCTTCTTATACTAGTTGATTATGTAAAAGATAATAGCGTTTATTCAGACAAAGATGCCAAATTAATTGATAAATCTATAGCAGTAGCTGAAGAGCTTATTGGCATTAAAAGATATGATGAAGAAAATAATGAGGCTGCGGATTTTGTCGTAAATGAGATAAAAAATAGGTTTAAGTCTTGACATTCTGAAGATTAATTGGTATTATGTTAGGCATACATGATACCGCTTTTTAAATCTCACTTTAGTATAGGAAAGAGCATCTTAACCCTAGGGGACGAGTCTCCAGAAGGGGGTTCAGACGGAATCTTTGAGATCGCCAAAACAAACAACCTTAGTGAAGTTGTATTAGTTGAAGATTCCCTAACGGGATTCCTTGAGGCAGCAAAAAAGAGCGAATCCTTGGGAATAAAACTAATCTTTGGCCTAAGGTTAACAGCTTGCGAGGGAACTTCGACTGAAAATAATTGTCATAAAGTAATCGTTTTTGCCAAGAATGACTCAGGATGCAAGCTACTAAACAAGGTATACAGTGAAGCATTCAAGGGAGAGACGCCAGCGATAGATATCAGAAAACTTAAAGAAGTCTGGAACGAAGAAAGCTTAAAGCTTGCGATTCCCTTTTATGATTCTTTTATATTTAACAACACAATGTCTTTTGCAAATTGTGTACCAAGCTTTAACTTCACAAAGCCAACGCTTTTTATAGAGAACAATCAACTACCATTTGATGATCTGATTAAGGAGAGAGTAGAGAGGTTTGCGTCTCAAAAAAATCTTGATACAGAAAAAGTAAAGACAATTTATTATAAAAACAGGGAAGATTTCGAGGCGTTCCAAACATACAAATGCATTTGCAATAGAACTGGGTGGGGAGGAAGGGCCGTATCAATACAAAAGCCAAACTTAGACCATTGCGGTAGTAGAGAATTCTGCCTAGAAAGCTGGAAGGAGCAAGCATGAAAGAAAACCTATTAAGATTTAAGAAGTCACAAAAGTATGTGATATTTGACTATGAAACTTGTCACTTAAATTTGGCGAGCAGCGACAACAAACCTTGGCAACTTTCATTCATAGTTGCAGACCTTAACAAGGTTTACGAAAAACAAGATTATTATCTTAAATGGGATAATTTAAACATCTCAGACGAAGCAGCGAGAATTACTGGGTTTTCAAAAAAAACCTACGAAAAAAAGGCGGTTTGCCCCAAGAAAGCTTTAGATCATTTTGAAAAGTATCTTTATGATGACGATATTATCCCTCTGGGCCACAACGTTCTAGGCTTTGATGTTTATATTCACAATATTCATAGAAAACTTTGCGGACAAAAACCAAACTTTTCTTACATCAAAAAAATAATTGACACGAATTGTTTAGCAAAAGCATCTGCAGAAAAAATTAAACTACCAGAACATGAAGATAGAATAGCATGGCAGTATAGCTTGAATGGGTATATAAAAAGGGGTCTTAAGACAAGCCTGCAATTTTGTGCAAAAAAATATGGTATAGATTTTGACCCTAAAAAATTACATAACGCCTTGTATGATATATCAATAAACTACGAGGTATTCAAGAAACAGCTTTGGGATATAGAAATATGAGTTTCACAAAAGAATTCGAACAATACTCAGACTACGCTCCTCCAGGAGTTAGGCTACCAAAAATTAAGATCGAGAGTAGATACTACAAGCAACTAGGAACTTCTTCAGATATATCTAACTACGAATTCCTGAGAGAGCTTTGTCTAAAAGCGGTGAAGGACAAGAAGATTTCCAAGCTTCCCAATAAAAAAGTTTACTACGAAAGAATAAAGGAAGAACTCTCTATATTGCAAGAGCTTGGATTTGTTGATTACATATTACTTAATTGGGATATTCTAAACTTTTGCCACGAAAGCAACATACCAACAGGTCCAGGTAGAGGTTCAGCAGCAGGCTCTTTAATTTTATTTTTAATTGGGGTTACTCAAGTAGACCCTATTAAATACGATTTGTTTTTCGAGAGGTTTGTGTCTAAAAGCAGAGCAAAGAAGGTTGAAAAAGATGGAGTGACCTACCTTGATGGCAGCTTGCTTGCAGATGTTGATAATGACATAGCTTATGAACATAGGCAAAAAGTAATCAAATACATTGAAGACAAGTATCCCAGCAGAACTTGTAAAATTTTAACACTTAATACTCTAACAGCAAAGCTTTGCGCTAAAGAGTGCGGTAAGATTGTTGGAGGCTTTTCAGAGCAAGAGGTTAACGAGGTGAGCGATTTAATTCCAAAAAAGTTTGGAAAAGTTGCTCCATTAAAAGATGCAGAGAAAGAGAGTGAGCCATTCGCAAAATGGGCAAAAGAAAACCCTCAAGTATTTAAAATCGCAAAAAAGATAGAGGGCTTAAATAAAAATACTGGCGTACACCCAAGTGGAATAGCAATCTCTTACCAAAAGCTAGAGGAAATATGCCCACTTCAGACTACATCAGACGGAGACATTGTAAGCGGGTACGATATGAACTGGGTAGCAGAGCTCATGGTCAAGTTTGATATTTTAGGGCTCAGGACTCTCAGTGTTATTTATAATACATGCCAAGAAATAGGCATTAACCCCAACGATATTAACCTTGAGAGCAAGGATATATATTCAAATTTGCAAAACTTAATTACGCCACACGGAATATTTCAAATTGAGGCTGACACAGATTTCAGGGTATGCAGGAAGCTTAAACCCAGAAACCTAGATGAATTGAGTGCAGTAATAGCAATTGCTAGGCCAGGAGCATTAGACTTCTTAGATAACTATTCTCGCTATAGAGAGACTTCTGAGTTTCAAAGCGTACATAGTTTATTTGACGATATATTGAGAAGCACGGCGGGAATACCATTATACCAAGAGCAGCTCATGCAAATGGCTGTAAAGGTAGGCTTTACTCTTGATGAAGCGGAGCAATTGAGAAGAATTGTAGGAAAGAAAAAGGTTGACAAAATGCCAGCGTGGAAAAAGAAAATTAAAGACAAGATAGAAGAAGGAGGCTTCGATGAAGAAGCAGGAGAAATACTATGGAGGGTTGCAGAGGATAGCGCAAACTATTCATTTAATAAATCTCACAGCATAAGCTATTCTTTTTTGGCTGCATGGACGACTTACCTAAAATTTAAATACCCTCAGGAATTTTTCTTAAGTCTACTTAAAATGACCAAATTTGAACCTTCACCCCAAGAAGAAATCAATAAAGTTTGTCAGGAGTTGCCAAGATTTAACTTTGAATTATTACCGCCCGATCTAGGGCTGTCTCGAATGGATTTCTCTAGAGAGGGGGACAATATAAGGTTTGGACTAAATAGCATCAAAGGGGTTAGTGAGAAGTCTCTAGAAGCCTTAAGGAGTTTCAGAGAGACAGAAACTCCCAACAAATACGATGTCTTTATGTCTGCAAAGCAAGCAGGACTCAACATAGGAATACTCTCAGCACTCATACAAGCGGGAGCACTGTCATCCTACAAGCAAAATAGGTCACTGCTGGTTCTAGAAGCGCAAGCATTCAACCTATTAACTGAAAGAGAAAAAAGAAACGTCTATATCTTGGGAGAAAAGTACGATTATAAACTTTTAAAATGTATTGCTGATGCAAAAAACAATGAACTAATAGGGGATGACGGCAGAAAAATTATGACCCTAAAGCGCTTCGAAACATTCAGAAAAAAGTTTGATCTTTATAAGAAAATATACGAAAAGAATAAGAAGTATGAGAGTTTTGCCAACTGGTATTTTGAAAATAAGCTATTAGGATATAGCTACACAAGCCGACTTAAAGATATATTCCAAAGCGATATAGCAAAATTTAAAGACACAATCTGTTTTGAATCCATGGAGAAAGATTCTAGAGATAGGTTCATAGGAACAATAACAGATGTTTTCAAGAAAAAGTCTCAAAATGGCAACTCTTATTTAAAACTAACGCTTTCCGATGAAGTGGGAAGCATGCAGGCTATTATAGGAGACTGGGGCAACAGACAAAAACTAACAAACTACCTTAATAAAGGAAATGCTATGCCCGAAAAAGGTAATATAGTTAGCGTACTGGGAGCAAAAGGAGACGACATTCTTTTTATGGATGACATTAATATATTAGATAAGAAAATTTATATGAAGCTCAGTGAGCTAAAGTAAGTGTAAAAATGAGTATGGAACTAAAACCTAATTTCACGCCAAGAGCGCAAGAAGCAATTATTGGATCAAGAACCATTGCGGAGAAATTCAACAAAAGAATGATTACAGAAAATCATTTATGCTTAAGCGTGGCGAGCACTCAAAGCATCAGCATAGCTGAGTTTTATGCGGCCTGCGGAATAGATCCTAAAAAAATTATAAAATTTATAAAAAGCAAACTTCAAAAAGGCTCTAAGCCACCAACAAACAAATCTTATTTTTCAAAGAAGTTTAAAGAAATACTCAACGGAGCAATCAAAGAAGCTCAAAAGTATGAACACGATTATGTTGGGGTAGAACACATCCTCCTATCTATTCTTGACATGGAAAGCTCCTTGTTCTGTTTATTTTTGAGGTCAGAGGGTCTCGACTCCGATCAAGCAAAGCTAGCAATCAGGGCAAGATTTCTTGTTAGTGAGATGGAAAAAGAGCCATCGCGAGCCAGAGCAGAAAACATAATTCAATCTGAAGCTGCAACCATGTCGAACCCAAGCCAAAATGCGAACCTGTTAAAGTATTCCGTTAACTTTAATTCTCTCGCGCAAGAGGGTAGATTTGATAATGTAGTAGGAAGAGATCAAGAGATTAAAGATATGGCTGAAGTCCTATGCAGGAGATCAAAAAACAACCCAATACTGCTAGGAGAACCTGGGGTAGGCAAAACTGCAGTTGTTGAAGGTCTGGCACAGGCAATAGTTAGTGGAAATGCTACAGATTTTCTTGTAAATAAAACAATATACTCTCTTGACCTTGCAGGAATGATCGCTGGAACAAAGTATAGAGGACAATTCGAAGAAAGATTAAAAAAAGTAATGGAAGAGATTGCAAATGACTCCACTGCAATTTTATTTATTGACGAAATACACACTTTAGTTGGAGCGGGAAGCGCAGAGGGAACTATGGATGCAGCAAACATACTCAAACCCTTGCTAGCGAGAGGGGAAATAATGTGTATTGGAGCTACAACAAGGGGTGAGTACAGAAAATCTATATTAAAAGACGGCGCCCTAGACAGAAGATTTCAACCAATCTTAGTCGAAGAACCTTCGGAAGAAGAGTGTATTGAAATTCTAGAGGGTATAAAAGATAGGTATGAAAAGTTTCACGGGGTAACTTATTCGAAAGAAGCATTAAGTAGAGCGGTTAAATTATCTAGTAGATACATTTTGGACAGACAACTTCCCGACAAAGCAATTGACCTTCTGGATCAAGCAGGATCCAAAGCGAAAATTAGAGGCTTCAAGAGGCCTCAGGAAGCAATTGCAATTGAACAAGAAATTACAGAGCTATATAAAAGTGAAGAAACTTCTAGTGAACCTCATATTGTAATTAGAAAAAGGGAAGAGTTACTAGAAAAGTATACCAAACTTATAGAAGACTGGGCAAACGAAGCGGTAAAAAAGAAAATTGACGTAGAAGAAGGTGACATATATAAAGTTTTAACCCAAAAAACAGGAATCCCAACCGACGATCTTTCACAAACAGACAAAGATAGGGTATTAAAGTTACAACCAAACCTAAAAAAATCAGTAATCGGCCAAGATGAAGCTGTCGAACAAATATGCAAATCAATTTTAAGAAATAAAGCTGGCTTAAACGATTCATCTCGACCCATTGGCTCCTTTTTATTCCTAGGGTCTAGTGGTGTAGGAAAAACTTATTTAGCAAAAAGGCTTTCAAGCCTTATGTTTGGGGGCGAAGACAACGTCATACAATTAGATATGTCTGAGTTCGGAGAAAAAGCCTCAACTTCTAAAATTTTAGGGTCTGCACCAGGCTATGTTGGCTACGAAGAAGGGGGTTCAATTATTGAAAAAATCAAAAAGAAACCTCATAGCGTTATACTTTTTGATGAAATAGAAAAAGCTCACCCTGAAGTCACCAACTTATTACTTCAAATATTAGAAGAAGGAAAACTGACAGATAGCTCAGGAAGACAGGCAAGCTTTCGCAATTGTATAATTATTATTACAGGCAATATTGGCTCTGGATTAACAAAGAAAACGAATCAAGTTGGCTTCGGCGCAAAAGATATCTCCAGCAAAGAAATCAAACAATCAATTATTGAAGAATCAAAGAAAATTTTAAAACCTGAATTAATAAATAGAATAGAATCGCCAATTATATTTAATAATTTTACAGAAAAAGAGCTTAAATTAATTGCTAACTTAGAACTGCAGTCCCTCGCACGAAGGGCAGAGGATAAAGCTGGCAAACTAAAATTCAATCCAAGCATAATAAACTATTTGTCAAAAAAAGCTTCAGCCATGAACGATGGAGCACGGCCCATAAGGAAAATTATAAAAGACGAAATAGAAAACCCTCTTGCGGAATTACTGATGCAAGGAGACCTTGTGTCGGCAAATTTAACAACAGTTTCTTATTATAAAACCAAACAAGAGGTAAAATTCTCAATTAAAGAGTAAAAAAACTTGACTTTTGTCTATTTTTCGGGTAATCTATAATAGATCTTTGAAAATTTATGGGGGTGTTCTGGATTCGACTGATGTTGGATTCCTGCACCGCAAGTCGGAGATGCACTTGGCTTCGATACAAATGTGCAAAGCTTTACATGGCGCTAAAAACCGTGTTAGAGCTCTCGGTTTCAAGAACCGTCTCGCTGCAAAGCGTTTCG
>MDTA01085553.1_pt1 | contig 19621 bp, 21 predicted proteins | sample 811151 | NCBI WGS metagenome assembly MDTA01 (sample SAMN05326648, study PRJNA326480) | marine metagenome | isolation source: seawater | place: Indian Ocean: South | collected 2010 | reverse complement strand
CTGGTTCTGGTTCTGGTTCTGGTTCTGGTTCTGGTTCTGGTTCTGGTTCTGGTTCTGGTTCTGGTTCTGGTTCTGGTTCAGCCGACGCTGGTTCAGGTATATTAGATGCTGCAGGGCCGGGAGATGCAGGCGCTGCTGGATATGCTGGTTCAGATGAAGGCGCTGCTGGGGCGGGCGCTGGCGGTTCAGTTGGTTTGGGTTCAGCAGGTTTGGGTTCAACTGGTTGGTTCAATTCATTTGACATGAGCATGGATAGTTCTTTCTCCAATTTTATGACGTAACAATCGCCGATTATGTTTTGTTTGGGTTCATCATTCTTTCGGAAATCAACATCTGTGGCGTAAATCGCAGATTTGATCATTGATGCTAGATCCCATTCGAAAGGAAGCTTATTAGTCCAATGCAAGTTTTCCTGCTTCGTGTCTTCGAGGAATTTTCTACTGGATATTACTGATTGCACATGTTTAGTTCGATCTTCCACTTCCTTCTCCATAGCTTCGAGTTGGAACCTGTCGTCAACCAACTTCTCAACTCGAGAGTCATACTTTGATTTGAAGTTATCGCGCCCACCCTTCACCTTCGTAGTTTTACATAACTCCGCGATTCCATCACGCAATGATCGTTCTGAACCATCAAACAAATACTTACCATTTTTTGAAATGGGAAAGAAATCTGATCCATACCTTCTTATAATTATGTAAGTTTTCTTATCATCAAATTTAGTGCATGTTGATGTAGACTGATCTAAAATCAATATTTTTTTACCTTGAAAGCGAGTAGCATGGTTTTCCAGAAGTTCTAAGAGGGATTTCGTGTCTAAAAACGGCAAGATACTTTCCTTTTGACACTGTGCATCATCACATATTTCCTTTCGCTTCATTTTGAGGAAAGTTTCCATGACGAATTCTCTCAATTTTCTGTCTTTGAAATCCGACAACACTTGTTTGTTGTATTCTTTGCAATCTGCGGAAATGGTTGAGCTGTCGTCATCACCTATAACTTTATTCTTTGAGTACACTGCATATGCAATTATCGCTGCAATAACTATAACGAGAACAGTGATCATTCTGAATCTCCTCCTTACCTAATTGTTATGAATGAAGATTTTTTTTTATACTAGCTCGTGTTTTTTTTATTATTGTTAATATATAATGCAATGATTGAACCTGTTACTTTACAAAGACAGATTTTTAACACGGATGATTCAAAAGAGCATATCATGACACAAATTCTCAAGATTTTCTGCGGCATTTTGCTCTTGTTGATGTTTATCATGATAATCGTTCAACAACAACAAGGTAAAGATGTTTCTGAACACATACTAATACCGTTTACTATCTTTGTACTCGTCACCGTCGCAAATAAAATATTCCCGTACAAGTTATTCGCATTGTGATAGATGTTGAGTTAAGTCAGATATCATGTCGTTTTTCTTTTTAGTCTTCGCCGAAGTTTTGTATATTTTACTATAAATCGTCTGTAATTCAGCTATGCACAGATTTTCCATCAATTTGTGTGAAATATAAGGACTATATTGTGACTGATCTACGGCTGATTTGTCGTAATGGAAATCGTAGGAATTGTTATCTGATATCTGTATGACCAGAACCTTCGAATATGCTTCATTCTTTAGCTGTGATATATACTTCTCATCCACGATCACAACCAGGCTAACTTTAAGCAAATCAGAGAAAAATTTCATGCAGTTAGGATAATCGCAAATGTAACTCCTGTCTTCTAAAATTTCCATTATTTGATTTTTTAGTTGGCGGTGCCTGTGAGTTATATCCTTCAGAACAGGTGTGCATGTTTCTAATTGCTGCTGAAAATGTACTTTGAACTCGTCTTTTGAAAACATGAAATCATTCGTAGTATACATCAGCATGTCAATAAAACCAGGTAGACATACGGTTTCCACCTTTTTTGAACCTGTGGTCGTGTCAAAATACGCAAATGTATCTAAAAACTTCCTCCTGAATACTATTGCCTCGTTATTTTGAGTGAAAGGAGAGATCGGTATTTCATATTTTATCTTACAAGGTATTTTGCTGATCAACTGTGTATTCATTTTTATTATATTATTGTATTTAGTAATATTGCTTTAAGCTGTTTTCTCATTGAGCGTCAGCATGGTGTTGCCCAGGTAGACCCATAATAGTTGCGGGCTTATAGACCTCGCTTCATGTTGAACCTCTCCCGACAAAAGTTGCAAAAGTGAGCTTTTAAAAGCTCTGTGCGAGTATCTCAATTCTGGTTTATCGAACAGCGTCACAAATGTTTCCTGAGTGAGTTCCGACTTGAATTTATGCGTTTTCGTCTCCAAAAGTGCTTCTTTAATACTTGATAACGTCCAGTAGTTTTGAGGAGGCTTTAAGAGTTCAATGGAATGGTAGCCAGTGATCTTTTGGATTTTATGCTGCCGGTCATCTGTTGAATCCACCCGAGCAGGTGACATCGGCTTTCTCTTGACGGCAGCGGGGATAGGAACAGCGATGTCTTCTGATTCCGTCATCGCAACATCTCCTGATTCCGCAATGTCTTCTGATTCCGTCATCGCAACATCTCCTGATTCCGCAATGTCTTCTGATGTTGCTTCATCATCGCGCACTTCTCGCGCGTCAATAGCTTGTGCACCTGCTTCTGGTTCGTCAGCTTGTACACGTGCTTCTGGTTCGTCAGCTTGTACACGTGCTTCTGATTCGTCAGCTTGCACATCTGCTCTTGGTTCGTCAGCTTGCACACTTGCTTCTGGCTCGCTAGGTTGCACATTTGCTCCTGGTTCGTCGGCTTGTTCGTCAGCTTGTTCGTCAGCTTGTTCGTCAGCTTTTACATTTGCTTCTGGCCCATCTGCATATGGTTCCTCATCTGGTTCCTCATCTTCATCACTAGAAACATCAGCATACTTTGAAGGAAAAATATTGGAAGTACGAATTTCTCCTTCTTCGTGTTCATTCCCAACAACAACATTACGCATGAAACTTTTGAACTCCTCCATGAGATCATATCGTTCGTCAGCCCAACTTCTCCTAACAAAATTCTCAGTCCACAAAAGTTTATTGTACCTGCTCTGTCTCAGAGTCATTGAGAATGTAATCATGCCTTCGGGTGCGAAAATCAGTCTACTCCTCAGCGCCGATAGATATTTAGTGATTCGAGAACCCACGGTCGCCGATGCCAACTCCATGATCTTTTCCAAGTTAAAGATGTGATTTTTCTCGCAGGTTATTTTGTGTTTTGTTGAATCATCTGACTGCAGCACCAAAGATACGATGAAGGAGTCCGCAAACCCCTCAAAGACCTTGTTATCGAGCACTTTGGCAAACACGTCCTCTAATGAGTCGGCACGTGCGATAGTGTGCGGACAACACCTCCTGTTGAGCTCCGATGTTCTTTCTTTGCAAAGGTGGAACTCCGCGATGCAGTCGTCGCAACAACTTTTCTCTCGAATGCCAAGTTCATTCAAGCAGAACCTGCACAGAGTTGGTCCGGCAATAGACATGGCATGCGGGAAAGGTTGTCAGACTCCCACACTTGAAAGGATGCGCTGCCGTGCTTTTTCACGCGCGCCTCAGAGTAACAACATCACATCTTCCGCCGAAAACAAAAAGTTAACAAAAGTAAAAAGTAAAAAAAAGTGTAAACAAAAATCTTCACAAAAATCTTCACAAAAATCTTCACAAAAATCTTTATCAGATATTTATATTTATATTGAGTGATTAGACCGTTTATGTTGGGTTAAAAGTTTGCAAATCACATGTTGTGAAACATCAAAATATCTGTCCGTGTGCCTCGCACCACACAACACTCGCGCGCGGGAAGAGCGCCACACACTTCATCCGAGCATCCAATCATGCTCGACCCCTCTTCTCGGGAGGATGAATGGTGGCCAATCGACCGTGATGATCATCCGTGCCTGCATTGCGACGCGTCTAACTCTCCCGGAATTTCCCTCTCGCATCCGAGAACGGGGTTGTCCGAGAAGTGCAAAGAGAAACTCACCCATCTTGAGCGAGTGACGACATGTAAAACTGAACTACCCAGCGACATGGCGTCGTTACAAAGCGCAGTACTTAATCTGGATGGAATTCCTCACTCTTGGGTTGTCCACATGATGTTCCAAACCTTCGGGGTGAACGTTCGCACGAAGTTCACAGATGCAAAGATGCAGTTGTTATTTGACTTTAATTCTCTTGAAAGAACGATGAGATGGAATAACGTTGCCCACATGGACTTAGTGCAAGACATACGCGACGTGGCAGAAGTCATGCTCAAGAACTGTTTGGTCCCTTTGGATGTACTCATGAAAAACTCATACGTATTTCAAAACAAGCCGATATTTTTGTGGTCAGAAAAATATCTGAGAAGATGCTTCGATGTGACTGAAATATATTGGATATCATGCGAAGATGTATTCACAAGAGCACGCGAAATCATCTGCGGAGTTCCTGACACGATCCATGCTTCTAAAGTCTGTTCACCACGCTTACAACCGAACGCAACTAAACTACCCGGGTTTCAGATATTTTTCAGTTCGCAAAAGTCTAATTCGCCATCGACACCAATCAAGACAATGAATACCACAACAGACGATAGTTTGTCATCAAGCGGTTGGTCGACAGATGATGAATATTCTACGACCGATTTCAGGGCAACAATGAAATGAGTTCATTGAGTGGGAAAAAAATGTATTGTAAATCAGATGTGGTCAAACCTTGTAGTATCCGGAGGAGGACTCGCTGCCATAACTTACTTTGGTTGTTTGAAGTATATAAATGAGAATAAAGGCATGAAGGAACACATAAAAAATATACTGGGTGTATCCTCTGGGTCGATTTTCTCATTACTATTAGTATTAGGTTGTACTTTAGATGATTGCAAATCATGGTTGTATGATGTGAAAAACATGAATTTGAATAAAATTACGTTGAAAAGTCTCGTGACTCTTAAATCTGAATATGGTCTGGATAATGGAGACGGTGTTCAGAACGCAGTTAAAAAGTTACTCGATCGTATGAAAGTAGACCATGCCATTACGTTCAAACAAATATCTCAAGTTTATGGCAAGAATCTCATCGTGTGCTCCGCAAACATCACAACAAAATCCTTATTTTACTTCTCTGTCGACACGACTCCAGAATTAAGTGTTCTGGATGCAATAAAAGCCAGCACTTCTATACCCCTTGTATTCACACCTTATGTTTTGAATGAAGAATATCACGTTGATCCTTTCGTATACGACAATTTCCCGTTTCACTTTTTTGAAAATACAGAACACACTATTGGACTGAATCTCACAACTCGTTCAAATAATAACAACAATTTCATGAACTTCTTCACAAATATTTTCAACTCAATAATCTATTACAACTCGGTTAAGAAGCACAAAAATGAGTGTATGCTCGTGGGGCAGGGAAATGGATTCGATCTTAGAAGGATGAGGTTCGCAATAGATGATAAAACAGTTGATCAACAGATCGAGTATGGTTACGAGACCTTGAAAGAATTTGTCGAGATTAAAATTAAAAATTCTCAGCAAAGCTTTGAATCTGATGTGTAGTTCTTTCTCCTTCGTATACCTTGTGCCTGTCACCTTTTCGCACAAGTATCGTCGGGAACGAGGATACGTTGTAATGTTCTAACAGCTTCTTATTAGGAGGGTGATCAGCATTCAGTGCAGTCGCTTTGAATGTTTGATTTTCCTTCGAGTAATCTTCAATTTCTGCCCAAGTAGGTTTGAAACGAGTGCAATATCCACACCAATCAGCGAACACTAAGATCAACTCATTTTTCTCTTCAAACATTTCAACACTCTTGCTCCGATAAAGCATGTAAATTAACAAAACAATGATTACAATAATCGCGATGGTTGAAAGCTTCATTTTTAAATATACGGATATAATTTTCATTAATCATTATTTTTGCACGCGACTTTAAGTCGAGTGTTCTCTTCCTCGAGAAATTTCATATTGCTTGTCATTGATTCGTATACCAGTGACACATGTTGATTCATAACGCAAATACTATCCACCACAGAATTGTATGACGTGTAAATATCCTTTGTTTTATTTGAGATACTAATGTAATCATTCTCAGATATCTTGTTTTTATCACAAAGCTCTCTAGATAGCTCTTCAATTTCTCTGCAACCTAAATACAGTGTGTCCTCATGCTTTGAAAGATCTTCTTTCAGTCTTGAAGCAAGATCTTCATCATTGTCTTCCCCTTCTGAATCAAAACTGGACGCGTCATCAGCTTCACTATTCGACATTACACTGTGAAGAAAATAAAAAATTTATCCTGTAAATTAAATGGGTATCAAATGGGAGCATTGCCTATATTTTTGATTATAGCTCTTCTATTAGATGAAAAATTATCCATAATCAGGGGGCTCGTTGTCACAACTCTCGTTGTTAGTCTCATTAAATTTGTAACAAATCAGTTCCCTGAGAATTCAGCCGTTTTTCAAATGTCACGTCGACCGAAGGGCGCGAGATGCTGCGATATATTGAGCTTCGATTCAAGTGACCAAAGTAAACAACCTGGATTTCCTTCGGGACATATGGCGTTCATCTCATATTTCATCATGTGCTCACCGAAGGACAGCATTCTACAAGTTATCCTCAACGTTGCCATGTGGTTACTCATGGCGCACGATCGAATGACAACAAATTGTCACACCTTATTTCAGGTAATTTCGGGTAGCTTATTAGGGATTGTGGTAAATAAATTGATTTAAGGGTTTGAATGTAATCATCACCATATATGTCGTCCCCTATTTGCGCCCGATTTCCATTCAAAACACATGCTCGCCTTCATAATAACATACAGAAAACACGAAAATTTCAACATATACACGCTCCCAGTAGCAGATGTAAAAATAGTTTAATTCGTCCCAATAGAAATTTACAAAGAATTAGAGCAATAGATCCTGATATTATCGTCACAAGTTCGAACGTCATGCCTTACGCACAATTCCAACTCGCCTCTTGGATTTTACCTATGACCATAGCCGGTAGACTATTAAAAATGGAGTATGATGACATCTGCAGGGGCTTGCTTGTAATTGCTGTCACCAAGTCCATACTTTATGCATTACAAATAATACATTACTGACGAGTAGAAAACTCACTTAAACGTTGTTTCAAACATATATATGGACAATGATGAAAACATCTCCGTATACTATCTTAGAATGTGATAGATCTGACTCTTTTTCCACTATAAAAGCTAAATACAGGAAATTGCTATTGAAGCATCATCCAGATAAAAATGGGGGCACGAATTCAGACAAGTTTGTTGAAATAAATCAAGCGTTTAAATGCCTGGCCAGTCAAAAATCTAAATCAATCGTTGTTGATTTCAGGCAAACTGCAAAAAATCTGGTATTCAAATTTTTAATGATGATGAAACCAAGAGACATAGTTTTGAATGTTAAAGTCACCATCGACGACATATATTTTGGCGTTACAAAGAAGATTACCTATATCAGGTTCAAAGGAGGAGTAAAAATGAAGGATGCTGTGTACATCAATCTACATAATTTTGAGAATAAATATACTTTCAAAAGTTTCGGTGATGAAAATCCTATAGCTAACACGCGGGGCGATTTGCACATAAACGTCAGCATAGATTATCAGCAATTTACAAACTGCCACATTGACGACATATTAGACGAATATAATTTGACAGCATCTTTCAATATAGATTTACATGAATATTTCATGGGATTACGAGATCATCATAAATTTATAGTTCAGCTCCCAGAATTTTCACAACATATTCCGCATATTAACGGTATGTCGTTCTCCTTACCAAATAGAGGCTTACCTTTTGAGACAGATGAAGGCATCATCGAAAGAGGAAACTTGACGATCTTACTTTATTTAAACATGTCATACATAACGAAGAATCTTAGTGACGATCCTTCCTTTTGTAACATTTTGAGGAAGTATTTTACCGCGGCACCATCAACATATGATTATAATACGGCCACGCGGGAAAGTTACGGATATATTCCAATGCATTCGGCGTCATAAGTTGTGCCATCTGATATGGGTTGGCATATAATACAGGTGGATTTTGATGATGAAGAAATTGAGAATTCTGCTGTTGGTGATGAAGAAATTGAGAATGCTGTTCCTTCTGTTGGTGATTTATAACATCACTTTGTGCGATTGATATTTCTTCTTCGGAGCTTGTTGAGGAAGTCTCCAGACTGATGTTTCGTACATTCTCGTGTAATGCAAACTTGCGTTTCCCGCTCCGAATGAAGATCTTACTTCTGATGCCATTATTCAAGGCTGCGGATAGGGAGCTCAAGGGAGTTTTACAGCCCTCAAAACGATGCAGCCTCCTTCTTTTTATCTCTTGGAAAAGCTCTTCCACATTCATTGGACCACCACATGTTATTAATATTTCGAGAATACATCTTTTTAAACCTCTGAGTTGTGGTGGAAGCGACTTGAGGGAACTTCCATATTTGAGTCGTTCGCGCTGCTTATCAGGAAGAAATGTTGCATATTCACATTCTCCGTGTCGGTAGAAATGATTAGATCTAACTCCTGCTGAAAGCACTGCTGCGATGGAATTCGTTGGTGTCTTGCATTTTTTGAAAGCATATAAGCTGTGTTCGCATCGCGGGAGAGAAAGAGACGATCGGTCAGAATAAGCACAAGATGAGACGCTGACGTTGGATAGCACGAAGGGCTCATCAAATCAGGCTGCATACTTTCTCTTCACTATTTCGTCGAAAATGTCAATGGTTCTCAGTGGAGTCTGGCTAGCCGATACGACATCATAAACAGCATCTTTTAAGCCTTGATGTCGCTGGCCGCTCGTAATCTTACGGTCAGAGACATTTCTTCTCTCGGACTGCAACCTTTGCAACGCGATTTCACATACGACGGACAGAGAGTCAAGTCCGCTCGTATTGGCGCATGATTCAATCATCTTGACACCCCCACGCGGTGGTTTGTGGATGCACCCGGATATATTTTTTGTGATATATTTTTGTAAGATATTTTAGATATTTTTTCTTTAGATATCTTTCAATTTTTCAAAAAATATTACTTTTTCACATCACTTTTTTGGCGCCGTAACACGGGACGGGACACATGGAGTCAACGGAAGGAGCTATCTACGACAAGGAAAACGTTCACTCCTTTGGAAACTTCTACCCTCTGTATGGCGAACAAGCACAATATGTGCATCTTGGCCAATCGTTTTTCACTCACGACAACTTTTTGTTTACCATCTTGAAGGATGATGGACATCAAATAGCTATTGGCCAGGAGTCCGATTACAACTCAGAATGCGATCAGGAGGACCATCTAAGCGATGACGTATTACCACTCGCGAATACACTGCAACCTTCTAGGCGTGCAAATAGGCGCGGATCGAGGGGAATGAAGAAGCAAAAAAAACGATGACTTTGTTCCTATTTTGTCGATGCACATTTTATTTTGGTTTTGCACATACAAAAAAAATATGTGTATAATTCAATTTAACACGATGAAAGAAAGCGAAATTAAAACATTTTACAATTCGGTCGTAAGAGTCGCAGTATATAGCAAACCATTCGACTTTGAGAATCCACAAAATATGGGAAACAACTCAAAATCGTCGGGATCAGGATTTTTCATAAATAAAGAAGGATATATTCTAACCTGTTCGCATGTTGTTGAAGATGCGACGAAGGTGATGATCAACATTCCGTCGGTTGGTCAGACAGAGCACGAAGCAGAAGTACTCGGATTCTGCCCATATTTTGACATTGCAATGCTTCGTGTTAAGAACTTCAAAAATAAGTCGTTTTTAAAACTTCACAAAGCTAACGTTGAAGTATCTCCAGGGTCTGAATCATATGCAATCGGATTTCCCTTGGGACAAGAAAATCTGAAGATAACCAAAGGCATCATCAGCGGTCAACAGGATAATTTTATCCAGACAGACACTCCAATAAATCCTGGTAATAGCGGTGGTCCTCTGGTTTACAAAGGCAAAGTCATTGGTATAAATGCTGCAGGGATAACTTTGATGGATAACATTGGCTTCGCTGTACCAATCAGTAGAATTCCATTGATTGAAAGCAGTTTGAGAAAAAAACGCCACATTGTTATGTACCCGAACAAATTATTTGAACACCAACGTTCCGATAAAAATTTCAATCATTGTTTGAAGAGCAAATGCGCAGGGGGCATCATAATTTCAAAGGTCTATGAGAATTCGCTTTTGAGCAAAACAGATTTACGAGTAGGAGATGTCCTTTGCAAAATCGATGGAGTTGAAATTGATTATCATGGAAATATGAGAAGAAAATGGATGGGTCAGAAGGAGTCAATCGACAATATGATGTCAAGCATCAAACTCAACTCTACTGTGAAATTTGACGTATTCAGAGAAGGTAAATTGCTAAAAATCAAATTTAAATTTGAAGAGCACGCCAGGCCAATACGAGAAGTTTATCCTCAGTTTGAAAAACTAGATTACATAGTGTATGCAGGAGTTATTATGATGAATCTGACCACAAATCATTTAGATTCTAAATGTGATCTGAAAAACAAAAAGAATGCTAAGTATTTGCTATCTGAAAATCGTGGGGAAGCAAAAGTTATCATCACAAACATCCTCATCGAATCTATCGTTTACCCCATGAAAATATTGAAAAAGGGAGACATCCTACAAAGTGTTAACGGATTACCAGTCTCAACAGTTAGCGACGTAAGGAAAGCATTAAACAATCGCAAATCAAACAAATGCAAAAATTATGTCACGATCATGAACGAAGATAATAAATTCGTCATTCTTAATAACGATTCCATTGAAAAGAATAATCAAGAAATAAAGAAGATTTATGGTATTTGATTGAATATGTTTAAAATGTTTTTGTTATAAATAAAGTTTGTGAATTATAGAATTGACCCTTTTGAATAACTCTCTTTTTTCGAAATTGTTACTCTTCTTGATACGATCAAGCGCTTCATCGTATGAAAACCATCTTACGTCTCGGACTTCCTTTGCCTGTTGAATGTTTGATGAATCAAATCTGACAGAAGAGGCATCACCAAAATATTGTGCAATATAGTAAACATTACGATACCTTATCCCGTTAGATCCGGTGAATGTTTCCTCAAATTGTTTGAAAGTATCATGAACCACGATTTTTTGTCCAATCCCAACCTCTTCTTCGAACTCTCTCAATGCGCAGCTTAAATCAGCTTCGCATAACTTTCTACGCCCTTTAGGGAATTCCCATTCCTGTTCTGGCAAATTATCACTACTATTTGCAATGAGCACGTCCATATTGATAAATTGAATTGATTTATCCTTCAAGGACATGTAGAATCCATTTTTGAGTTTATTAAACTTGGTCATGCTTTTGTTGAACTCTTTCTGAAATCGATTGGCGTTGCTCGATCCGTGATTCCACAATTGTTTCCAGAGATCAGTAAAGGATCCATTCAACAATTTGTTTTTTTCATCTTGTGTCATTTTACTAAGTAGTAAGCGCATATATTGTAAATTGTTTATTTCGTACTTTCCGCGTAAGAACTCCGTGTAGCTGATTGTGTCTTTTTTTTGAATCATTATGTATTTGACTTCGCTGTTAATTCGTTTGAAGCATATCAACCCATAACTTGTGATTGGATAATTGCATACTCTCGTCGTGTGACCAACGGTCCCACAGTTCAAACATATTGTATTTTTCTTTTTGTTTGTCATCATCATGTCGTCGATGTATTAATATGTCATAACCTTAAGTATGTTTTTCACCAAAGGAATTGCCATCAATATTTTCTTTCCCAATTTTAATGAAGGCACGTGACACTGGTAAAAGAAAAAAAAATCTAGCCGACAAAAGTATGAAAAGTAACGCTATCGAAGTAGAAATTTCTTCAAAAATCAAACGAGCAGTTTTACAGAGGAGAAGACGCGGTGGGTCTGGTAGTAAAGTTACAAACTTAATGACAAACCGAAACATCGCTATATGCGGTGTGACTGCTAAAAAGGCTTATAGAGAACAACTTCAAGATAATGATTTGAAGACTTTTAGCCCGGGAGACATGGAATACATGGCAAAGATTTATAGCAAAGACTTATGCAAATATGCACCGGAATCATGGTCGGAACTCATGGACGCAGAAATCAATAAACTTGACAAGAAAATTGCACAACTTGACAAGAAAATGAAGATGAAAAAGAAAAATACTGCAAAAAAAGATGGAAAGAAGGATAGTGTGGTCGGTAACACCGTAAATAAGACGGAAGAAATAGGCGATAAGAAAAAAGATGTTGAGATGACAGAAATCCACGATGATTGGATCCCAGATGTAAAATCCAATGAATCTATCAAAAAGTATTATACATGGGTGAAAGATAAATTAAATCAGTTCGACACATCAAAAGATTTTCAAGGAAAAATCAGTCTCGCTAATGATTTGATGAGGAGAAGACATCAAAATATGATTAGTGACTGGTCATCGGACATCGATAAATTGGCCGAGCATCCGGAGTATTTCATGAACGCAGACGAGGCTCCTAACTTTATACTTAATGATGAATACAACGACGGTTTTACTTTGACCAAGAGCCAACAGTTCTTAAAGAAGTTCATTTCACCAAGAACTGGAAACATGGGATTGCTTATGTTTCACGGAGTTGGGAGAGGTAAGACTTGTTCAGCTTTAAATATTGCTGCTAATTTCGTTGATTATTACGAGAAGGTTCCGCTCATCATTGCCCCAGAAGGGCTTCAGCAAAACTTTAAACGAGAAATCTTCGATGAAAACAAAATTGACGCCGATGGTACATATCAAGGTTGCATTGACGTAGTTGCTTCTAGTTTACAGGGCGAAAAAATGAAGGATAGTGAATTTGTTTCGAAAAGAATTAAGCAAAAATATAAATTCATAACACAGCAGATTCTTGTAAATAGACTTATTGAAAAGCGTAAGAATATAGAAACTTTGATAAAGGACCCTGATATTGTGAATAGAGCTTACGGGAGACACCTAAAAGAATTATTCTCAAACAGAGTCATCATCATCGATGAAATACATCATTTACGATCTCCTGGATCCGATCGCAAAGAAATTGTCAAATGTCTCGAAGACGTGTTAAGAAACGCTAACAATGTTAGATTGTTGATGCTTTCCGCGACACCTATGTTCAATGATCCGACGGAAATAGTTGATTTGATGAAAATACTTATGCTAAATGACAAACAATCTTTCGGTGATGACCCCATTTTCAAAGACGGTAGATTGACCTCGCATGGAGAAACCAAAATCGAGTATTTCGCTTCAAATTATGTATCTTATATGCCTGGAGGGGAATATCCCGAAAACTTTCCTCTGAGAATACGACCAAGTGACATACCCGATCTTCAAGGAAACGTATTGGGTAAAGATGATCACCCCACAATTAAAATTAATGGTGATAAGATACTCGATGATGACAAGATAAAACACACTGAGCTATACCTGAGCGAATATTCCAATGAACACGGAGATATTTTATCAAACAAATCTGGAGATAACGCGGCGATGTCCCAGAATGCAAATATTAACTGGAAATTAACAGATGTATTTCAAAAAGATGTTATCGATGGTCAGCTTAAGTTAACATATAAGGACGGAACTAGTGAGTTATTTTCAGAAGAAAGATTCAAAGAATTCGCACCAAAGATGAACACGATAATACAACTTATCAAAGACGCTCGTGGTGTGATAATAATTTATTCGAGGTTTTTGGATCATGGCGTGATTCCATTATGTGTAGCGTTGGAATCATTCTTGGGATATGCAAACTATGAAAACAATAAAAACTTGCTCAAGAACAACAGCGGATCGAGTAACTCTTCAAAATACATCTTGTTGACAGCAGATGAAAGCCTGTCAGACGTCAAGAAGAGGCAAGATTTAATACAACAAGTTAATTCGGATGATAACACAGAAGGTCATAAAATAAAAGTTGTAGTTATTAACGACGCTATATCAGAAGGATACGACTTCAAATATGTCAGACAAGTACACATATTAGAACCTTGTTATAATATGTCAAAATTAGAACAGATTATTGGAAGGGCAATACGATATCGAAGTCATATCAAACTTAATCCTGATGATCGAAACACAACAATATTTTTGCACTGTGGAGTCTACAAAGATAGAAAGAAAGAATCGATTGATTATAAGACTTATCGCGCAGCAGAAAAGAAATCCATATTGATCGCAGAAGTGGAAAAGCTCTTAATATCAAATTCAATAGATTGTGCTATGAATGAGGGTTTTTTGAATAGCACCTCAAAACACCGTGAGCGAGATGTCAGAACGTCGTCTGGACATATGATAAAAAACTACCGTCCAAAAGAACTCGAGAAATGTGACTTTGACTCATGTCACGAAATTAAATGCAGTCGTCAATTACCACCTGTTGATTTAAGTTCGATGCAAGTAGACATGTTCATGTTGCAATACCAAATAAAGAAACTAGGCAGAAGAATAATTGCATTTCTCTTGAAAGAGAAGGTATTATATACGCATATCGACCAGATATACGCCAGCTTTGAAGAAGACAAAAAAATGATCGATATCTCACTTGACTTTCTGAATAAGGAAAAAATTATCATTGAGCTTAATGGCACGGAAGGTCATTTAAGTGTGTCGGGAGACTATGTTCATTTTGTTCCAGGTGAACGCCCGTCTGGTAATACATTCCAAGAAATGAGTAACATTTCAAGAGAAATGTTCAATGGAGAGAAGCGCCCTGATGTTGTAGACAAAATACATATTGAGGTTGAAGATGCACCTGCAGAGGAGAGTTCGAATTTCGACTATGAAAATGCAATCAAGACTCTGACCAACCGCTTGCAAAAGACCAAATTATTCGAAGAAGATTTGGATCAAAATATTATTGGGGCAATGGTGATCGATAGAATCGATAAAAATACACTAGAACTATTTATGAAAGAATATGTAAAAGAATTGAATTCAAGAGTTCCTTCCAACAATAAACTTCACGAGCAATTAACGAAATCGGGATATTTGATATCTGTTGACTCGAATAAACATATATTTTTCAACCATTATGACAAAAAATTTAAAACATTGGACGATGATGAAGCCGGACTGAAAGACGTTAGTCAGGTGTTCATTAACGACAAGATGCTACTCGAAACCCTCGAAACAATTTATGATAAAATTGAACTCACCAACTTTGTATCATCCAGACAAGGGACCCGCAAAGGGACGACTGATGTATTCATGATTAACCATACTACTAATAAATCAAGAGTCTGTGCCAGCATTAACAAAGAGGAAGTTATAAAAATTTTCGAAAGTAACATGGAAAATGTGTCTTTAAATGATGAGTACCAGAAGGTCCTGGCTGGAAACTCCCTAGATAAGCGTCTGATATGTGATTCAATCGAATATATTCTGCGATTGAAGAACAAGTTCTTGGCACCCATACACGAATACATTGTGTCAAAAAAATAATTTAAAAATAAGAGATGTTAAATCAGTAATGGACATAGACATTAACAAGAACTTCGTGCAGGCAGAATTTGTTGACACCGTCAAAGTACATCCAAAGAACTTAGATAGAAACGTTGAGCAAAATGTTCTCAACGTTTTGAAAAAAACTAGGGAAGGAATTTGTACCAATCATGGTTACATTAAGAAAAACAGTATAAAAATTTTGAAACTCGATAATGGTAATGTAGACGTCGCAAGCTTCCACGGATACTTGATATTCAAGGTCAAATATGAAGCACTCGTGTGTAACCCTGTAAAGGACAACATTGTTACGGCGAGGATTGAAAATATAAATAATTTCGGCATCTTATGTTACTCGTCGATGATTGAAGATGGAGAAAAAATACCTATTCTTGAGATCATTGTTCCAAAACACAGCTTATCGATTCAATCTGAAGTTGATTTGTCTGACAAAGATAGAATTGCACCCGGAAAGGTGGTTATGATCAAGATAGTTGGTAAGAAGTATCAACTTAATAACAAGAAAATAAGCATCATCGGCACAATTGTCACCAATGACTCTACAGACGTCCGTTTGGACGAAGTGACAGGAGGTAGCTCACCTTTCGAAGCATTTGATGTCGACGTAGAAGATGATGATATATCTTTAGAAGATGGTGCTGATGATGATGATGATGATGATGATCTTGAAGACGATGAACTATTCGACGATGATGATGATCAGGAAATGGCCAACGACGATGAGGTACAAGATAATGATGATTTGGAATTAGACGACGAAAATATTTCTGATGAAGAAAGTGATATCGATTGATCAATAACAATTAAAACGGCACTTCACCGGTATTCACATGTTTAAGCATTTCATCGACGTCGATGTTACTGTTTTCGCCCCATATCACATATCCGAAAGCACCAATAAGTACCAGGATTATAGAGAAAAAAACGTATTTACGCACATTGTTGTTGTTTGTATCCTTATTTTGCTTCATTTTTATTAATATGCTTATTAATATGCTCGTGTTTTTCCGCAACACCGACTCAAGTATACATGTAACAGTTTGCGGTTGTGCAACTAGAAACTCCCTCTACAAAGGATTCAACGACCTCTTTACCTTCATCTCTCATCATGTTATCTTCTTCGTCTGATCCATCCTCATCTACATATTGCCTGCTAGTCTTTCTTTGCTGATTTCTCCTTTCTTCCCTATTCATATTCATGTCAACTTTGTCATCATCACCCATCGGTTCCTCCTTCTCAGGGCTATCCATGTCGTCGTCTCTACGATCACGCCTTTCTTCTATTCTCTCTGACTTACGGTTAGGCCTCTGTTGTTCATCGTTGGCATTTATCTTCTCATCATCATCCTCCTCTTTCGATAATTTTTCTATTTTACTGTATTTGTCCTCCAATTTGTAAAATTCTCGCGCAATTCTTTCATTCAACATCATCACTTTGCCATTTATTTTATTTTTCGCATCTCTGAGGTCTGTTTTGAATTCTTTAAACAGTTCTTCTGCAGATTTATCTTCTTCTTCGTCATCTTCATCTTCATCTTCTTCAAACTTTTCAATGACTTTATCAGCAGGTTTGCGCATACATCTCACGAAAAATTTATACGCGATTATGAATACTAATAGGGCGACGACCACTGGTAGATAATTGATAATTTGCGATATCATCGTATATATTCTTGAATTGAATAAAGATTTTTTTTCCAATAATTTTGAAAAATTCATTTAAAAATGCTTCGCCTTTATATTCTTAAACATAAGGAAACATGTCAGAAATGTTGAAGAATCTGATTATCAACAACTTGACCACTATATCAAATGATGAAGTACCCTTCAAAAGAAAATATTACAACATCGCGATCAACAAAATAAAAAGCATGGACGATGACGAGATAATTAATCGCGAAAGATTCGATGACATAGACGGTATCGGCAAAAAAATAAACGAAAAAATCCTCAAAATAAGGCAGACCAGGACAAATCTGTCGAGGGTAGACGAGATCATTGATAAAAAAGATAGGGAATTCGATATGACTAAAGTATATGGAATCGGGCATAAATTAAGGGACAAGATAGAAGCTAAATATGGTAAGATAAAAGACCTTCAAGAATTAATAAATCTAAATAAGATACACAAATTTCTAAACAAGAAGCACATGATCGGCTTGAAACATTTTGAAGATATTCAGCTAAGAATCCCCAGAGTTGAAATGGAAGGGCATCACCAATTTATTGCAGACCTTGTGAATCATGCGAACATAAATGTCAAATGCGAAATAACCGGAAGTTATCGAAGAAATAGTCCAACAAGTGGTGACATAGACGTACTAGTTACTTCCACTGGAGATGACTATATTTCTAAGTATAGGTTTTTCGTCGACGAACTAATAATGAGAAAATATGTTTCAGATGTACTTGCTTACGGGGACAATAAATTTATGGGCATGTGTATTCTGCCAGGCTGCACAAATCATAGAAGGATAGACATAATTGTCACAAAACCTGAACAATATTATTTCGAACTGCTGTATTTCACTGGAAATGATGATTTCAACAAGGAAATGAGATCATATGCTCTAGAATTGGGGTTCTCATTGAGTCAGTACGCATTTACAGATGTAAAAAAAAATGTAATTGTAGATGGATCTTTCGAATCAGAACATGACATTTTCAACTTCCTCGGACTTAGATATGTCGATCCGGAAAACAGAGTATCGGGATCGATCATCAAAGCAGCCGAAATTTAGAGAGCGGCGACATCACGCGGTTAATTTAAAGATCTTCCGGAATACTGGATTGAGTTTTTTCAATATATCGATGTGTCTGGAATTGATGCTTAACTTAAATTCAACGAGGACGTCGTCTGAGATGGCGTATCTTCTATTTAAATCAAACGCACCACTTGATTTAAAACAAATTGCTTCCCCGTCGTAAACAGTTATCATCATGATGCCACCACACAGCCATTTTACAATTCCTATGTCATGAGACACGATCAGCCTTCCGTTACTTATCTTGTTGCTGAAAGTATGATTTATTATGAATTTAATCCCATCTTCAACGAAGACATCACCGTGTTGGGCCAATTTCGAGACTTTTATAGATATGCTTTTTTTACTTGTAATCATTCCTTTGCCTTCACAGCAGTTGCAGGGAACATTATTGATGACATTGTACCCTTTACCTCGGCAGGAATTGCATGTAAATATTGGCATCGCACTATCGAAACCGGTCCCTTTGCAAGCTGCACACACTCGGGTATTTACATGATGGTCATGTATACCGGTTCCCGAACAGATTATGCAGTCACTAGTAGTACTGACTTCAATCGGCTTACACGTACCATTCAAATATTCTTTAATTGATATCTGCACTTCCTGTTCTTCATTTTCATATGCAGAATTTTCAAAATTATTCAAACCAAACCCTGAAAATTCAAAACCAAACATTTCATAAAATTGATCAAATAGCTCTTCTTCCGAGTAGCTATAGTATTTTTCGGTTGGGCTATCCTTATTCATCAGAAAAGAGTATGCCTCTTGAATTTTTAAAAAGTGTTTGGCCTTTGCTTCGTCGCCATTTGCTTTATCCGGGTGGTATTGTTTAGCAAGATGATAATACCTCTTCTTTATCTCTGCAGCCGAAGCTCCTGGCTGCACTCCTAACACTTCATAATAATTCATTCTATGAATATAGTGGCTTGATCTTAAATGGTATTTTTTTTAAATCATAAAAGCGCAGATTTTACGAATTTGAAGTATCCCTGTCTCTTAGCGTGAGTCTCGGGAACGAAACCCCAGTGCAATACAGAAAGCTCTTCAGCGTGATTCACAACATTTGGACCAGGTATCATATGTGGCCCACAACACTTCCTGAGTTCTTTACCGCAAAGCGTGGACGCTTGAGATAACACAGTCTCAAGGACGTCAGAAACAGGTAGGATTCTGGTTTCATCGTCTTGGCGGACCTCAGCGAAACCTGCTTGATTTCCATATTTGAAACGTATGGTGTCATTCTCTGGGAGCCCTTTATATATTTTTCTCACCGCGTTGCCGATCATTCGAGGAAGCTCTCTATCCGCTTTGAGATACATTTCGCCAATCATTTCT
>MDTA01154617.1_pt1 | contig 19624 bp, 16 predicted proteins | sample 811151 | NCBI WGS metagenome assembly MDTA01 (sample SAMN05326648, study PRJNA326480) | marine metagenome | isolation source: seawater | place: Indian Ocean: South | collected 2010 | reverse complement strand
TTTCTTAACTGAAAATTTTTTTTTGTATTTTTAAAATTTTTTTTTGAAAAAATATATTTATTTGGAATTGCTAATATTTTTCCTTTGCTTTTTAAAAATAGTATAAAACAATTCTTTTTTGGTATATATCCATCAACAATTAAAAATGGTTTAAATATATTTATATATTTTCTGACACAAAATCTGAGAAATAATTCAAAATACGATCCAAAATTAAACTTTTTATTTTCAATCAAACTAATCTGTTTATTAATTGTAATTTTTTTTATTAGACTTTCTTTAAAACCTAAGTTTTTACATATTAAATATCTGATATAAGGTTGAGTTAAATTTGTTTCATAATTTCTAATAAAATCATCACTATCTAAAAAAAAACTTTTAAACTTTAATTCATTGATTTCTATAATATTTTTTTTTGGATAAATTTTTTTTATTGTTCTTAATTCTATTAAGATTGCATTAATTAATAAAAATAATAATCTATCTAAAATTAAACCCCAATAATTTTCATCATATTTTTTATCATGTATTTTATTAAATATATTTGTTAGTTCTTTTCTATATCTTGAAATTTTTTTTCTTAAATTTTTACTATTAAAATTAAAATTTTTGATATCTTCAAATTTTAAAATCGACTCAACCCTAAAAAATTTAATTTTTTCTCTCTTGACTAATCTTTGAGTATATTCATCAAAGAAAATAAGTTTTGATGACTTTTTATATCCTTTTAATTCATCCTCAAAAACTAGATAAGTTTTTTTCATTTTTTTAACAGACTACAACTTTGCTATTATTTTGATCTTTAAATACTCCTCTTGTGTCAAAAATTAATTTTGAATATTTCAAAATTTTTCCATAATTAAATTTATCATGATCAGTCACTAAAACTACAGCATCATATTTATTTAAGTTTTCGTAATGTAATTTTTTTAAAGAGTTAATTCTTTTTTGATCTATTTTTAATTTTTTAACATAAGGATCGAAATAATTAATACTATTTGTTTTTGCTAACTCTTTATAAATTAAAATAAATGGTGACTCTCTTGCATCATCAATATTTTTTTTATAAGCTGCACCTAATAGCAATATTTTGCTTTTTTCCTTCTTAATTTTTTTTTTTATTTTATTTATTATCCACTTGGTAATGTCGATATTTACTTTTCTGGATAGCAAAACATAATCTGCTTTAGAATTAAACTTTTTTGCGACATAAGATATAAATAACGGGTCAACAGGAATGCAATGTCCACCAACACCAGGTCCTGGGCTAAAGGGTTTAAAGCCAAAAGGTTTTGTTGATGCAGCTTTAATTACATCAAAAATATTTATCTTAAGTTTATCACATACAATTTTCATTTCATTTGCTAAACCGATATTTACTGCTCTGTATGAATTTTCATAAAGTTTTGTGAACTCAGCTGTTTCAATTGATTTGCACTCAAATACATTTAAAAAAATTTTTTCATAAAATGTCTTAATTCCCTTCAGACAATTTTTTGTTGTACCTGAAATTAATTTAGTAATTTTTGAATATTTTGTTAATTCATTTTGACCAGGACTAACTCTCTCTGGGGAAAAACACAGAAAAAAGTTTTTACCAATCTTAAAATTTTTCAATCTATCACCAATAATTTCTTTAGTTCCAAAAGGATATACTGTACTTTCTAGAATTATCATTTGATACTCTCTTAAATAAGGCTGGATCATTTTTATACAATTGTTAAGAAAGCTATTATCTGGACTAAGATTTTTTTTAACAGGTGTTGGAAGACAAATAATAATTATATCACATTCATTTATTAAGTTTATCTTTCTTAAATCAAATATTTTATTTGCGTCTAAAACTCTTATCTTATCAGAACCGATTGTACTTATTGGAGATTTTTTATTTCTAATTTTTTTAACTTTATCTATATTTTTATCAAAACCGTAAACTTTATATCCTTTTGATGCTACACTTAAAGCTAATTCAAGACCAACATATCCTAAACCAATTATCCCTATTTTTGATTTTCTATTTTTAATTTTTTCAAAAAATATTTTTGACATATGATTTTACTTGTTAGTGTAAATTGTAATTTTTTTTGCTTTATAATTTAAATCGTAAAAATCGTTTAGTTTCATTACTTTATATACATATTTATTATGATCTATAACTTTAATGAGTTTTGATTTGATTTTTTTCCAACCATTATTTTTGTAAAAAGAAATTAAGTCTTTTTTACAAAATAAAAAAGAAATTTTTTTGTTTTTAATAATTATGTTATTATTAAAACTCATTAATAATTTAGAAATTTTTTTTCCTCTTAATTTTTTACTTATGATTAGTGTATCAAATAAAAGATATTTCTCTTTTTTATTATTTAATAAAAAAGTTCTTTTTCTCAAACAAGTATATCCTAAAATTTTTTCCCTAAATTTAATCATATTATGAATATCATTTGATTTTATATTTCTATTAAACCATAAAAGTTGATTCTTTAAATTATATTTCCAAAAAGTATTTTTTAATAAGCAAATTTGTTTAATTTCTTTTCTTTGTAAGCTTGAAGTTCTTTTAGATGTAAAAAAAATTTTCATTAAAATATTTCTATTTACTAATATTTTTTTGCAAAGGCAAAAATAGTAAATTTTCCACTTGGCTCTTTAATACTTTTTATTTGCATTATTTTTAATTTTAAATTTTTCAACATAATTTTTAGTGATTTGGTGGAAAAAACATGAATATGTTCAATGGCAAATTCTTCTCTATTTTTACTTTTTTTTGCAGCATGAATAGCGTCTGGTATTTCGACATAAACTATACCTTTAGATTTAAGTAATTTAATTGCTTTTTTTAAAAATACTTGTGGAAACTCAACATGCTCGAGGACTTTATTTAAAGTAATAAAGTTAAATTTTTTTTTTAGTTTTATTTTATTAAAGTCGTTATTTAAGCATTTGATTTTTAAATTTTTATTTATATGTTCACTCGAAGTAATATCAGTTTCTAAAGCTGTTACTATCCAACCATTTTTTTTCATCTGATAAGGGAAAACTCCAATACCTGAACCGATATCCAATAATGTTGGAAATTTAATTTTATAATTTGTACTATTAAATTCTTTAATCCTTAAAACCCTATGATAATTGTCTGATTTTTTTCTGGGTAAGCTAGTAACTCTTTTAAAATTTTTTTCTATTGCCGACTTATAAGTGGACTGACTATAGTCAGTCTCATAAAAATTATTTGTAAAAAAAATTTTATTTGAAAAAAAATGTTCACAATTTTGGCATTTATAATAATGTCTATAATAATTTTTATAGTCTATATTTTTAAACATGGTCTCTATTTTCGGTTTAGAAAAGTATCTAAAAATTATTTTTTTTTTACTTTTTCTACAAATCGGGCATTGTTTACTTGAATATTTCAATTTATTTTACCCAATGCCAATTAGAAATAATTGAATTTTTTATAAACCAATTTTTTTTCTTCTTATACCAAATATCTTTATTTCGAAATTTTTCACAAATTTTGTAAAAAGTTTTTTCTTTAATTTTTACATAATTACAAAATTTTGAAATTTCTTTTTTAGGAATTTTTTTCTCTATTTCGATAATTTTCTTAATTGCTTTTGATTTATTTATACGTTTATTTCTGATTTCAATTGCTAAATTATCCCACATTCTTGAAAAACCAAATTTGTACCACTTCAACCAATGATGAATTGTAACTAAAAATTCATCATCAATATCTGCATACTTATAAAAACCTGTTTTGGGCTTAAGTGCAGGTTTAAATCCATATTTCTTAGAAAACAAATAAGTCTTCTTGGGATCCCATTTAAAGAAGTAAGATAAAAATATTTCTTTAATCTTTTTTTTATTAATTTTTTCTTGCTTTGGTAATGTGTAAGGAATCATGTCTTTTTTTGATAATTTTTTATCTATCCAATCAAATGCGCTAGTATTGTTAGTGTTTCCATAAACTTTTCTCCATTTATTTGTTAAAAATTTCCCTTTTAATTTTTCTTCTCCACCATATTCTTCTGCTGAATTTTCACCCCAGATTATTAGAGGTATTTTTTTTTCTATAGCTGTTTTAACAACAATTCCATGCATTGCCATATGCATTGGAATTAATGTAGTTCCAAATTTTTTAAAAGATTCTAAAATGAAATATCTTTCCTTTATAGGATTAATAGTAAAGTCAATATGATCAACGCCCAAGCTGATCAAATTTTTTAGATTATCCTCCCCTATTTTATTTCTAGCAGGAGATCTCCAAGTAATACAAAGAGGTTTAAGCTTATATTTTAGAGCTAACATCACTTGCCAAGTGCTATCTTTACCACCACTCACCGGTATTAGACAATCATAAGATTGTTTCATTTTTTTTGCTGATTTAACTATTTGTAAAAACTCCTTTTTTCTCTTTGTCCAATTTATTGAATTTTTTGTAGAACAAACATTGCAGATATCCTTTTTATTAAAAAAAATATTAGGTCTTGTATTAGGTATTAAACAAATCTTACAAAATTTCAATTTATGCACGTGTTTCTAAAAATATTTTAGCATTTATAAAATTAAATAAAAACTTACTATAACTGTTTAATAAGTGCTTAGATTTCAATAATTTTTCTATTTTTTCTTTTTTAACTATTTCAAAAATCTTAGTATCATCCAAAATATAAGCTATAACCTCTTTATCATTTAAATTAATTAAATCTAATATTGAAGTATTAAAACCAACTTTTTTGACAGAGCTCAAAACATTTTGATCAACTATATTCCTCATTGAATCCCTCAATACTGATTTTGCATAAGCTTTTCTTATTAAAAATTCTGTTGGAATTGAATATGCAAATTCAAATAAATTTTTATCCAAAAAAGGTGACCGATTTTCAATTGAAAATTGCATTGAGTTCATATCTTCCTCGTGTAGCATAACCGGTATAGTCTCATAAAATATTTCATTATACATCCTATTTCTTAGAATATCTTTAAAAATTTTTTTATGTGAAAATTTTTCTATATCGTTTGTTGAAAAAAAATATTTTTTAAATTTATGACTGTTTAAATATATGTGTCTACCGTAATTTTTATTTTCAAAAAAATTTTTCGGGTCTTTTAAAAAAGGATTTCTAACAATTTTAAAAATTTCTTTTTTCCAATTTTTTAAAGATTGATTAAATAATATTTTATTTGACTTAATTTGTTTCAAATAAAATAAATGATGATCATAGTAACCAGTAAAAAGTTCATCAGCTCCAATTCCAGATATTGAAACTTTATAGCCTTGTTTATGCATTTCTTTAGTCAATTGATAATGTAAATAATGTGCAAGTGTATAAATTGGTGAATTATTATGGATTATATTTTTTTTCAAATTTAATAAAAAATTTGACTTATCCAAATCTACATAAGTATGTTTAATTTTTAAATTATTAATAGATTTATCTATTAAATTGTTCTCCCTATATCTTTTATCTGGATTATTAATTGTAAAACCATGTACATCATAATTAAAAATTTTTTTTGCAATTGAAATTAAACAATTAGAGTCAACTCCACCACTCATACAAAAAGCTAGAGGAACATCGGATTTCAGTTGTTTTCCTACAGATTTTATTAATAAATCCTTAGTTATATTTACAGAATCTTCATATTTAAGATTTAAGTTTTGTTGAATTTTTTTTTGCCAATAGTATTTTTTTTTAATATTATTTTTTAGATCAATTTCGAAAAAGCTTCCCTTTTCAACTTCAGAAATACTATTGAAAAAAGTTGATCTTTTTTTGTATAATGATTTATATCCATTGACCATAAAGTTTGATAAATGTTTCAAATTTATTGATGGTGAAATGTTAGATAATTTGATTAAAGAATTAATTTCAGATGAGAAATAAAAGTTATCAGTATTTTTATATAAATACAGAGGTTTTTCACCAAATCTATCTCTTGATAAATAAAGCTTTTTTTTTAAGTCATCAAACCATGCAAAAGACCACATTCCCTCGATTTTTTTTAAAGCATTCATATTCCATTCTCTTAATGCATGAGAAAGAACTTCTGTGTCACTTTTAGTTATAAATTTATGTCCTAAAGAAATTAATTCTTTTCTGATAAATTCAAAATTATAAATTTCCCCATTAAAAATCAAAAAAGAGTTAGAAAAATAAAAAGGCTGATTAGATCTCTTTTTTAAATCAATGATCGATAATCTTCTATGTCCAAGTAGTACTGATTTTTTTTTAAATTTTTTTTCATAAATTCCCTCTGCATCTGGTCCCCTGTGCCTTAAAAGTTTGCTAGCAAAATTTATATTAGTTTTATTTGGATGATTTTTTCCTATGAATCCAAAAATACCACACATTTTTACAGATTTTTAAAATGTTCTTTGTACCAAGAAATATATTTTACATATCCTTGTTCAATTGGATAAATAGATTTGAAATTAAGTAGCTTTTTTGCTTTTGATGTATCAAGTGTACCTCTTTCTGGCATAAATTTTTCTCTCTCTTTGTATAAAACACTAATTTTTGGAAATTCAGATTTTATAATTTCTAACAAATCATTAATGCGCCTACCATGACCATAAGTGATATTAAATGTTTCATTTTTAGCGGATTCATTTTCACAAATTAGTCTAATCCCACTCACTAAATCATCAATATATGTGAAATCTAATTTATCTTCACCTGTTCCATTTACAACTATCTCTTTATCTTGAAGAGCATTTTCTATAAAAATCTGTCCTACTCTTCTACTTACACATCTTTCTCCATATAATGCTGATGGTCTTATTATTGTATAAGGTGTTTCAAAAACCTGTTTATAAGCTTTTAACATTAACTCACCTGCTAATTTTAAAGTCCCATAAATTCCAACTGGTTTACAAATATGATCTTCGGAAACTTTTTTATTATTAAATTCCCCATAAACCATACTTGACGACAAATAAATAGTGTGGATTTTTTCTCTTTTTGCAAAATCCAAGGTATTTTCCAAAGTTCTCAAACTATGATCAAAAGTAGATTTTGGGTCTTTATTTGATTTATTTGCATGTGAGACTGCTGCTAAATGAATTATTATATCTGGATTAAATTCTGCATAACAAGAAGATGTGGCGTGATAATCACGAGCATCCATAACTTTTAAAAAAATCTTATTATCTTTCAAAAGCTGAATTCTTTTTTTTAATATAGAGGTATATAACTCTTTATTTTCAAATTCAGTATCTTCAATTGAATAGATATTATTAATTGCTAGGCTATCAATCACATACGGCTCGTGACCTACTTTTTTTAGTTCCAATGCTAGGTTGTGACCAATAAAACCACAACCACCTACTATTAAGATTTTTTTTGACATAGTTTTTTGTTAATTTATATTTTGATAAAATCTTTTTATTTTATTACAAATATAGTCAATTTCTTTATTATCTAATTTTGGATAATTTGGTAAAGATATATTGTTATCTGCATAATATTTTGCGTTTTTAAAATTTGTTTCATTAAGTTTATATTTTTTTTTGTAATACGTCATCATAGGCAAAGGTTTTTTATAATGAACACTAACGCCAATTTTATTCTTTTTAAAAAAGTTTAATAAAGAGTCTCTCTTTTCACACAATATTTGAAAAATGAAGTAGGAATTATTAGATGAATATTCTGAAAAAATTACGTTTTTTATATTTTTAAGATTTTTGCAGTATCTTTTTGCAATACTTTTTCTTTTTGATAAGTTTTCTTTATATCTCTTTAGCTGCATATAGCCTAATGCTGCTTGAAAATCAGTCATTCTGTAATTGAAACCTAGAGCCTTAACATCATACTCGCCTTGTTTTTTTCTTTCTGTGATATCTTTGTCTATTCCAAAAGCTTTAATCTTTTTTATTTCTTTATAAATTGTTTTACTATTTGTAGTGACTACTCCACCCTCTCCAGTAGTTATTTGTTTTGTGGGATAAAACGAATAACACCCAACATCACCAAAATTTCCTGAATGCTTTCCTTTATAAAAGGTTCCAACTGCATGAGCGCAGTCTTCAATAATTTTTATTTTTTTTCTTTTACACATTTTTACTATCTCATTAATTTCAACAGGTATTCCACTCATGTGAACCATAATTATACCTCTGGTCTTTTTTGAGATTTTTTTTTTGATATTTTCTAAAGTTATATTTCCAGTAATTTTATCAACATCAGCAAAAATTGCCCTTGCACCAGTATACTCAACACAATGTGAAGTTGCTGTGTGAGACATTGCTGGAACAATCACTTCATCCCCTTTTTTAAAGCCAAGAGCTATGCATGATAAGTGAAGCGCTGCTGTACAGCTTGAAACTGTTACAGCATATTTTGTTGAAGTATATTTTGTGAATTCAGACTCAAATAAATTCGTGTATTTACCATGAGTTAACCAGCCACTTCCTAAAATTTTGCTTACCAATTTGATGTCATTTCTATTAATTTCTGATTTCGAAAATGACACTATCATAAATATTTAACTTTTATTTTTTTATTTGTTTTTAAAGACTTTTCTAAAGCAAAACAGACGTTCATCAAATCAAATTGTTCTTTAAAATTCATCAATGGTTCTTTGCCGGTTAAAATGAAATCTATAAACGACCTAATTAATATTTTTCTATTTTTTCTCATAGGATACTTTATCTTAATTATTTTTTTTTTGATTATCCCCTTTAGTTTTCTGGTAATTTCAATGCCTTTGCCAGTATGAATTATTGTCTTATCTTTTTGGAAAACTTTTAACTCATGCATATGATTATAATTATCAGTACTATTTGCTGTAATTTTCACTAACATATTTTTATTAAATTCAAGGTTACCAATAATGAAACTCTCTTTCTTAAATTTAGTTGATTTAGTTAAAATTTTATTTCCGTATGCTGATACATTTATAGGCCTATTATTGGTTAGCCACATAACAAGATCAATCATATGAATTGCAGAACCTAAGATTAAAGAATAATCTTTTGTCTTGTTTCTCCATCCATTTGTTAGTTTGTTTAATCTTCCCCAAATATAATCTGCCTCAATATAAAATAATTTATCTTTATCTATTTCTTTTTTAATTTTCCTAAATATATTTTCAGTCCTTAAAACTAAATTTGAAATCATATTTATATTTTTATTTTTTTTTAAAAGATTAAAAATTTTTTCAAGTTCTTTTTGTTTTAAGCACATAGGCTTTTCTATAATAATATTTTTTTTATTTTTAATTGCACTAACTATTTGCGAATAATGATACTCATCATAGCTAGCGATAGAAATTAGATTAATATTTTTATTTTCTACTACTTTTTTATAACTTGAGGTAATTTGAATTTTTGGAAATTTTTTTTTTAAAATGTTTGCTTTATTTTTATCAAATTCGCAAATCATATCTATTTTTGAACCTTTATAATTTCTTATTGCTTCGAGATGTCTTAAACCAACACCTGAACCAATTATACCTGCATGAATTTTCATTTATATTTTATTTATTTGATATTCATTTTTTAAATTATTAAAATCTTTTATTGTGTCTATGGACATTTTAAATATTTTTTTTCTACTCCTATTTCTAAAATTTAAAATTGAAAAAATACTATTATTTTTATAAAAATATCTTGTAACGTGCTCTCTGTCTTTATTGCTAAATTGTTTTAAATTTTTTTTAATTATTTCTGTTTTAATAATCTCAACTGATTGCCCCATTGGAAATGTTCTTGGAAAAACATTGGTCACAATATCAAAATTTTTATTTTTCTTATGAAGAGAAATTGCTCTATCTATTATCTTAAAATTAATAAAAGGACTATCGCCACTTATTCGAATAAAAAAATTTGATTTTTTTTTTTCAGCTAATTCCGATAATCTTTTTGCAACATTAAGATGACTGCCTCTATAAAAATTTATATTTTTTTTTTTTAAATATTCAATTAATTTATCATCAGATTTATTTTTTGAAGTAGCTACAATTACCATATTTAATTTTTTTGATTTTTTAACATTATCAACCACATGTTGAATTATTGGTTTTCCTAAAAAAATTTCCAAAACTTTGTTTTTAAATCTTTTTGAGTTACATCTTGCTTGGATTATAGCTATCATTTTATTTAATTTTGATAATATTTTTATTTTTAATCTCCCAAATAATATCACATTTTTCAATTATACTTTTTCTATGAGCAATCATTATCAAAGTTTGTTTTGAAAATTTTGTAATAAGATTATTAAAAATTTTTTCTTCAGTTTCTTGATCTATAGCACTAGTAAATTCATCCATCAAAAAAATTTGAGGATTTTTGTAAATTGCTCTAGCTATAGCAATTCTTTGTTTTTCACCACCAGAGAGTTTAAGACCATCCATTCCAACTTTGGTTTCTAAAGCAAAAGGTGAGTCTTTTATCTTGTCTTTTAAATTTGAAATAGAAACTGACTCATTCAGTAACTTTTCATTAATTATTTCATTATTATAATTCAAAGTAATATTTTTTTTTACTGAATCATCTAAAATATAAATATTTTGTGATATATAGCCAATTTTATTGTACCAATTATCAAGATTATCAATAATACTTTTTCCGTTATGTGCAATAAAACCTTTATTTGGATTTAGAAGACCAAGCATTAAATGGAATAATGTTGTTTTTCCGGAACCAGTCGGGCCAACAATACAAATTTTTTCACCTTCAAATATTTTTAAATTTAAATTTTCGAATATGTTTTGTTTCAAATTGTAACCAAAAGTTAAATCATTAATTTCAATAAAATTTTTATTATTTTTTTGAATAATTCTTCGTTGAGTAGTTGTTGGTACATATTCTTTCTCTGTTTTTTTTAATTCATTAATAATAAGGTTAATACTTACATTATATAATCTAAGATAATTATAATTAGCATTAAGTGAGTTGAATGCAGGAATTAATCTTAATAATGATATTGCTACTACAGATAGAGTTGGCAATACTTGTTCTAAATTACCTATAGAAGATGCAAATACTAGTCCTACCATTACTAACACAGTGATTGCAAAAAGTTCCAAAATAAATTTGGGTAATTTTGAAATTAATTTAAACTTAAAATAATTCTCTTCATATTTTGATATTTTTGAATAATAATAATCGGAAACGCTTATCTCTTTTTTTAATATCTTAATATCCTTAATTGCACCAAATGTTTCAAAGATTATTTTATTAATTATTTTTCTTGTTTCTTGATTAAAATTTGCCAATTTTTTGATTGCAGGTTTGGTTTTATTTAAATAGAAAAATAAAGCAAAAATTAAAAATAAAACTATTACGAAAGTTATTTTAAAATTTACAAATGCAAGTAATGCAAAGATTACAACTAATGTAAAAATATCTCTTGTTAACATAAAAATTTGGTACAAATATGTAGTAGCACCCTGAATTTCATGTGAAATATTTCTTGCTAATGTCGCTGGATTTGACTCTAAATGTAAGTGAAATGGACCTTTAATATAAAAATTAAATAATCTTTTTGATATTTCTTTATTCAAATTTTTTAAATATTTGTCTTGAAAATAAGTTAATATAATTAAAAAAACATTTTTAAGAAAAAACATTGCTAAAACTAAATATGAGGACAATACAAATAATTCTCTATTATCAATTATTTGAATATTTAAAAATTTATTATTTGAAATTTCATCTATCAAATAATCAGGGGTAATCATTGCACTAATAAATATTGGGACAGAAGCAAGACTTGCAAGTTCTAAAACAAATGTAAGAATGTTTAATAATAAAAAAATATAAAAATAAAATTTTTTTTCTTTAAAAAAATTAAGTAATTCTAAATGCATTATTGTCTTTCCAAAGTTTGATTTATGTTATTAATTTCGGTAAATATGTCATTTTTACTTACAATATAATCTTCAGGATAATTTAAATTTTTAAAATAATCGTCTCTGTTCATTTTAAGAAGAAGATCTAATTTAAATTTTAAATCATTAAAATTTTTACTTTCACATAAAGAGATATCTTTAAATGGTTGTTTTTTCTTTTGAGAGAAATCAACACACAAAGTCTTCTTATCAAAATAAAAAGATTCTCTTAGGAGTGTAGAATTCAAACCCACAACAATTTCACTTTTTAATATACTTTTATATGAATTAAAATAATTTCTATCATAGAGATCTTTCCCATTCATTGATATTGATACATTTAATGAACCAAAAAATTTTTCATAAAAGAATTTTTCTGCATCCAATTTAAAGCCGTAATTTTTACAACAAACTACCAAAGATAATTTTTTCTCCTCTACATACCTTTTGATATTTTCAAGCAAAATCAAATATTCAGGAATTATAGAGTCTTCATAATTTAAATCTGCATGAACAACTTTGACTAAATTTTTTCCAATTAAACATATATCAAAAATTTTTTTTTGATTTAATTCATTATTGAATTTATTTACAAAAATAGATGTTCTTAGAGAGCCAGCATTTTGAAAATTGCCAGAAATCTTTAGATTTTTCAATAATTCAATATCATAGCCACCAATACAAAAAAGTTTTTGAAAAAATATTTTTTCTTTTTCTTTTTTTGTTAGATAATGATAATCGCCTCTAGTGGCATTTTGAATTGCTAAAAATCGAATTTTTTTATTAAAATATTTTGAGAGATAATGAAACTCTTTTGAATTATCAATAAAAGTTACTACAATTTTAGGATCAATATTAGATATAAGCGCAATAAGATAATTTAGCTTAATACTCCTTTTAAAATAATTTAAAATTATAAATTTCAGAATATTAATATTAAAATAGAGTTTATTAATATTTATCAATCTTGAATTAATCAAAAAAAAATCTTTTTTTTTAAAAAAAAAAGATAATTCACCAGTAATGTCATCAAAAATAATAATTTTTTTCTTTTTAATTAACCCGTACATAAATTTAACTCTTTTAAAAAGGTTAAAATAAATGTTAATTCTTCTTTTTAACCTAAAAAATATTTTATTATTTTTTTTTAAATCTTTTATTTCAGCATTATTAATTTTTTTAAATTTTCTATTTAAAAAAAAATTATCAATATTTGATGGTGTTTGATAAATGTTAAATTTATCATCTACAAAATAAGAGATTTTTGTTTTCACATTTTTTACAACTATTTAAACATTTATTTTTAATTTTTTGAGATAGTTTTCAATTTGATTAAAACTGAAGGTAATTATTTTTGATTTTGATTTATTTGTATTGTCGTAATAATATTTGTACCATCCAAAAGTTATTCTTAAAGATTCTTTTGCATCATAAATATTTTTCCATCCTAATTTTTTTTTTGCTTTTTCACTACTCAAAGATAGATTAGTAGATTCATAATGTTTTTTTTTAGAAATGATAATTTTAGACTTTGATTTAAAAAAATTTTTTCCAAAGCTTACAAGCTCTTTTACTTTTAAATTATTTTTAAGGTTAGGAGCAAAATTCCACGCACCTGAAAATTTATATCTTTTGTCATAAAATAATCTTTCTGCTAAGTATAAATAACCAAAAATTGGTTCAATAACATGTTGCCATGGCCTGGTTGCATTAGGCATTCTTATAAAAAGTTTTTTATCTTGATATAACTTCTCTGCACAATCTTTTACTATACGATCTTCAGTCCAATCACCTCCTCCAATACAATTGCCTGATCTAACAGTGGCAATTTTACATCTATTTTTTTTGTTTTTATAAAAGGATTTAAAATAACTCTTGGTTAAAATTTCACAACATGCTTTGCTAGCACTATACAAATCGTGTCCACCCAGGGGTGCATCCTCTCTAAATTTTATTTTGTTTTCTAAATTCTCATAAACTTTATCTGTTGTTACAATTATCATTGATCTTAAGTTTTTTAAAAGTTTCGAAGCTTCTAAAATATTTGCTGTTCCGATAACATTTGTTGTTAGAGTTTCAATAGAATTTTTATAACTAACTAAAACGCTAGATTGTGCAGCTAAATGAAAAATAATATCAGGTTTTATTTTTTGAGTTATATTTTTAAGTGTCTTAAGTTCCTCAATATTCCTTCTGTAGTCTTTTTTTAAAAATCTACTCAGACCTAAACCATCAAAAAAATTAGGTTTAGAAATTGGATTTAATGCATACCCATATATCTCTGCACCTAACTTACTCAGTATCAAAGTCATCCAGCTTCCTTTGAAGCCAGTGTGACCAGTGATTAAAACTTTTTTGTTTTTCCAAAAATTTTTTTTTATCATAAAACAATTACATTAAATTAAAATTCTCCATCATCAAAAAAGATGTAAAAATTTGAAAGTATGAAAAACTATTTTTTTTTATTATTTCTTTATTATTGAAATTTTTTATTACATTTTCAGAGTTAAAAAAAACATTTTCCCTAAATTTTCTTGAATGAAAAGTATCATTGAATATCTCTTTTAAATCTGTCATAAGCAAATTTCTTTGTGGATCGGGAATCGTATTCTTTAAATATGTCTTTTTTTTTTCTTTTAAAATATCCCTCATTAAAACTCTTGTTTTTAAATTTTTTATCTTAAATTTATTATCTAAATTAAAACAAAATTTAAAAAGATCATGGTCCAAATATATTGGTCGTGCCTCAATTCCATTGATCATACTCAATCTGTCAAGATATTTTAAATTACGAGGAATATTTACATGGTTTATATCTACTAACTGTGACCTTTTTAAATAATTCATATTTTTAAATTTTGATGAATTAAAATAATTTTTTTTATTTCTATATTTATTATAAAAATCTTTGTTGAAATTTTCTGCATTAAAAAATATCGAACAATCTTTTGTGGCATGATTTTGATAATTAAATGTTTTCAAATAATCTTCTAATTGATATTTTCTTACAAATGAAAGTTCGCTAACTTTCTTTATAAATTCATGCTTGTTATTTGTAATATCTTTAAAATGAGAAATAATATTATAATCATATCCCCCTAACATCTCATCGCCCCCAGATCCTTCTAATACGACTGGTATTTTTAATGATTTAAACTTTTGGAAAAGCTTTCTCATACCAAATAACCTCACAGATGTAAAAGGAGACTCCAACTCATTTATTATATTGGTAAAATTTTTAATAATATAATTTTTGCTAATAATGACTCTATGATTTTCAATATTTTTGAGTTTTGAAATATATTTAGCTTTTTCTATTTCATTAATATCACTTTTTTCAAATCCATAAGTAACAGATTGTACTTTTGTTGAAAATTTATTAATTTGATCAGCAATAACCTCACTATCATTCCCACCGCTAAGAGATAATCCTATTTTACGATCAGAAACTAAATGTCTTTTAATTGATTGATCTAAATAATATTTAAATTTATCAAATATTATTGAATATTTTTTTTTCACTTTTATTTTTCTCCAACAAATCCCAATATTTCCTTGTTATAACATTTTTGTTTTTAAAAATTTTAAATGTTGATGGTTTCACCAGATCTATACCCTCAAAAAATGGTTTTTCAGTCTCTAATTCTTGATGAATTAAAAAATCTGCAAAAGCTTCAGCATTTGCTCTATAAATTTTTTTGTAATTTAAGATTGGTTTAATTTCTGAGGAAAATAATACATAGTCTTTATTTATTGAATAATATAGAGGTTTTATTCCAAATCTATCTCTAGCTACAAAACAAGTTTTGTTTTTGAAATTATAAATTATAAAACTAAACATACCCTTAAAATATTTCAAACAATTTGAGCCAAATTTTTCATAATATTCCAGTATCACTTCGGTATCTGACTTTCCTTTAAATTTTTTTTTATTCAGTTGCGACCTTAGTTCAAGTGCATTGTAAATTTCTCCATTAAATACAATTACATTATTTTTTGAATTACTTATCATTGGTTGACTTCCATTTTTACTAACATCTATGATACTCAAGCGATAAAATATGATATTTATATCTTTACTAAAAAAATATTTTTTTTCATCTGGACCTCTGTGTGAAATTAATTTTCCCGACTCCAAAAATTTATTTTTTTTGAATTCATTAATTTTATTCATGGGAAAATAAACTAAGAAACCACACATAATATTAATTTAAAAACCCTTTATTTTTTTTCTTGAACACAAAAAATATAATTCTTCAGAATCAAAATTTTTGTTAATCTTTGAAGTTAAATCGACAGTAGAAATTTTTTTTTTACTAAGATACTTTAAGAATTCTTTTGTTATAGAAAATAAATGTTGTTTATTTATTTTAGGATTTACGTGACAATAAACGATCACATAATCACTTATGTTAAGAGCAAAATTTAAAATCTTATTTGGTTCAAAAGTGTGATCTAAGGTGTGAAATATACCAAATAAATCAATTTTAATTTTTCGTTTAATATCATTTAAATTTAGAATATTTATATCCATTAACTCAGAAGCAAAAGATTTGCTGTTTACTGATTTATAATTATCATTCATACCCCACATCATTGGAGAATTGTCTATAAAAAGATACTTATCTATTTTTTTTCTTTTGTAATTTTTATTTTTGTGAAGAGAAATTTTCTGTTTCAATCTAATTGCATTATTGGAAATTTTTTTTTTTAAATATTTTGAATATCCAGCAACTTGTCTAGATTTTAAATATTGAAAAATTAAGTCATAATAATTTTTATTTAATTTTTTTTTTTTAATTTCTTTAGAAAAAAAATTAAGCATCAAACCCATAAATGGGCTATTAAATTCTGCATATTTTTTAATCTTGATTTTTCCAATAAGAAGTTCAAAGAGATTTCCATGAGAGGGAAATGTACCTTTTGATATAAATCTTAATAGATTTTCCCATCCTTTATTATGTTGACCATAAATATTTAAGTATATTTTTCTACAAACAACTTCATTAAACCAAGGATTATTTTGGATTATATGGCAATTTTTACATTTATAAACTTTAATTTTCTCTTTTAATTTTTTTGAAAAGTTTAAATCAGCAAATATTGCTTTTGTATAAAAATTGTCTTCAACATTTTGATCTTTTTTCAATTCTAATTTTTTTGAATTGCAGAAAATACATGAATTATATTTTGTAAGCATAAAATAGCTTTACTTAATAGCTAGAAACCCCTCAAAACTTGCAAATTTGAATATAGTAACGATATCTTTGAATCCAGCTCTCTTAAGTAATTGTAAATTACCGTTTGTACTAAAAGGTTCCATAACTCCCTTTAAGCTTCTACTTTTATTTACAATAGAAACCGGACTAAAACCTTGGTCTATTTTATAGTCCATATAAATTTGATTAATCATATCCTGAAATCTCGCATCTGGATATCTCACCTTTTCAAACATAAAAAAGCCTCCTCCCCAATTTAAAGATTTGAAAATCTTATTAATAAGTATTTGTCTTTTGGATGGATGTATAAACTGTATTGTAAAAAATGATGTAATTATAGAACTATTTTTAAATTTTACATTTTCTAATTTTGAATTAATAATTTTAACATTAATATTCTTTTTATTCTTTTTTTTTGCTGCACCACACATTTTTTTAATTACATCTATTCCAATAAATTGATGTTTCTTTCTAGAGTGTCTTTTGCTTATTAAATTTAGAAATGTTCCCGTAGAACAACCCAAATCATAAATTGTACTTTTTTCACTCAAAAAAAAATCAGAAAATTTAAGTGTTAAATCATGTGCTAAATTATATAAGGGTATCGATTGTTTAATATGATGATCAAATTTTTTAACAGTTTTGCCATCAAAACTCCAACTCGCATTATTGTATTTTATATCGCTTATTAAATTATTTTTTTTTGGCATTTATTCTTAACAAATTAAATGAATCACTGAATTTTCTAATATTTTCTAAATCATGCATATCCATAGATCCAATATGAGCTGCTTGGGTTTGAACATTTAGACTTTTATTATTTGAAAAATGTTTTTCAATAATTTTTGCACCTCTTGATATCGCAAATAGACACGCATCAATTCCCACAGTGTGATCACTATAACCTGAAAAAAATGAACTTTCAAAGTCAGGCATGTCTACTTCATAAAGTTGTGTTGGGTATTTAGCTACACAATATAAATATTTTATATTATCTTTTTTAAAGGGAATCCCTTTTTTTTCAAAGTCGTACATTCCTAGTGAAGCAATAACATCTTTATTTGTAGATATAATTTTTTCACACAAGGGTAAATCATCTTTAATTGTTCTACTTGCAATTTTATATTTTTTAAAACCAAGCTCTTCACACCAATCTAGTTTTTCCTCGTCAAATATAGAAGCTGATAATTCTATGCCACTATCATTGCAAAAATTATTAATCTCCTTAAGTTCGTCTTTAGTCGTATCCAGATAAAGTCTTTTATCATCACCCCACAACTTTTTACTACTATAAAGTTGTAACTTGACTATATCAGCTCCACTTATTTTTGATTGCAAAATCATTCTTTTAATTTCACTCATGCTCCCCATGTGTTGAGGGGCAATTTCAGATACAATAATTACATCTCTTTGTTCTTTATTAGTTTTCATGAATTTTATTTTTTTCTACTTTTTTTAGATCATTTATCGTATGTATATCATTAGAGTCTGTCATAATAAATCCACAATAAGTACTGAGACTTTCCTGAAACACACTTTCATATTTCATAATCCTAAACGCAGCATTTTGAATTCCATCACTATCAGTAGAAATTACCTCATTTAAATTATACTTGATCAATTTTTCAATTCCTCTGTCTAAATCAGATGATAATATATCTGGAGAATTTGGTTGTAGACTAATTACTAAAGTTGGTTTTTTTTTCAAATTTTTAACAGCATGTCTAATTACATCAATTTTAAAAACATGATCTTTAGCTAACGCTTTAGGTCTCTTTATACACATTACACCTAATTTTTTTGAATATCTTAATATTTTATCATTTTCAGATGAAACTAGAATTTGTTTAACATAATTTGACTTTTTTGCTGCTTCTACACACCAATAAATCATTGGTTTTCCCCAAATTTTTTTTAAATTTTTATTTTTTAATCTTTTTGAACCAAATCTAGCAGGTATTATAACTGTTATATTCTTTATTAAGCTGCCTTCTAAAAATTTAAAACTTTGAAAGTTTTTTTTAAAACTAAGTTTATTAATTTTATTTCTATAATTTTTTTTAAATTGAATGCTATTAGTTTTATTATTTTCATGTCTTAAATACCTATAGAGTGGGAGATTTATATTATAATTTTTAAATCCCTTTCTAAGAATTCTTTGTCTTAATTCTTCTTCCTCTCTGTGTCTAAACTTTGGATTGTACCATCCAATATTTTTAAGTTTGTTTTTATTATACATAATACCACAAGAAATAGGTCTTTCTTTGTATGATACTCTTGAAATTTTATATTCGTCTTTATTCACTAAATAATAATCACAACTTACACTAAAAAATTCCTCATTTTCTTCTAAAAAAAGGGTTAATACTTTTAAAAATTCACAATTCACGTAATCATCTGCATCAACTCTAACTACATATCTTCCTCTCGAAATTTTTAGACCTTTGTTTGCAGATTTTGAAACACCAATATTTTTATTATTTTTTATTAAAATTAAATTTTTAAAACTTTTTTTATATTCATTTGCAACATTCAATGAATTATCACTAGAATTATCATCAACTAAAATT
>MDTA01229328.1_pt1 | contig 19627 bp, 20 predicted proteins | sample 811151 | NCBI WGS metagenome assembly MDTA01 (sample SAMN05326648, study PRJNA326480) | marine metagenome | isolation source: seawater | place: Indian Ocean: South | collected 2010 | reverse complement strand
TTTATGATTTATTTTTAGATGAAAAAAGACAATATTCATGTGCTTATTTTAAAAATGAAAATAATACTTTAGAGGAAGCTCAACAAGATAAGATAGATCATATTATTAAAAAACTTGATTTAAAAAAAAATCAAAGAGTTTTAGATATAGGAAGTGGATGGGGGACCTTAGCCCTTGATATTGCTCAAAAATCTAAATGTGAAGTATTGGGTATTACTCTTTCTGAGAACCAACTTAATTATAGTAAAAAAAAAGCAAAAGAATTAAATCTTGAAAACCAAGTTGAATTTAGACTACTGGATTATAGGCATCTCGATGAAAAATTTGATAGAATTGTGAGCGTTGGTATGTTTGAACATGTAGGAAGAAAATTTTATAAAACCTTTTTTAATTCAGTTTCTAAATTACTTAAAGAAGATGGTGTTGCCCTTATACATACTATAGGATCAATCAATCCACCAAGAGACCCACAACCTTGGATTACTAAATATATTTTTCCTGGTGGCTACACACCCAGTTTAAGCGAAATCTCTTACCCAATTGAGAGGTCGGGATTAGTAATCTCTGATATTGAAGTTTTAAGAATGCATTATGCGCACACATTAAGACATTGGAAAGAAAGATTTTTAAACAAAAAAACTCAAGTTTTAGAAATGTTTGATGAGAGATTTTTAAGAATGTGGGAATTTTATCTAGCTAGTTGCGAAATGGCTTTTAAATGGGGTGATCAGGTTGTATTTCAATTACAACTTTCAAAAAAACTTTCTTCAACACCCAATACAAGAGACTATATTTATCAAAAATAAATTGATAAATCTTAATACTAGCCAGTTATGAAAAAAAAGAAAAAAATAAATAAAATTAAGTTAAAAAAAAAAAAATTAAAAAAAAATAAATCTTTAAAAAGAAAAATTAAAAAAACAAGGATAAAATCTTCTATTAAAGGATTTAAAAAATTTAAAAAACCTAAAATTACATCAAAAAAAAAAAATAAAATCCTACTTAAAATTATAAATTTTCAAGACTCATTAAAACCAGATTTTAAAATTAATTTTAATCCTTTTGTATCAATTGATAATTTTCTCCAAAAGTTTTTTGAGAAGGTTTCAACTACAATAAATGAATACAAAATTCTTAGGAAAGATGAAACTAGAAGAAAAAAAATTGAGGAATTGGAGAGAATTGAGGAGGAAAAAATTAAAGCACAAAAGAAAATAATAGATGAAAATGAATTAAAGAAGAAACTCAAAGAACAAATGCTTAAAGATGAAATTAAAATTGAAAAAGAAAGGGCTAGGGACATAAAATTATTTTTACGAAAAGAACAGGCAATTATTAGACAGGAGCAGGCAGAAAAACAAAGAAAATTTCTTGAGCAGCTAAAAATTGAAAAACAAATTGAAAAATTTAGAATAAGAGAAATAAAAGAACTCGAACAACTCGAAAAACTATCGCTTAAGGAAGAAAGACAAGATTATTCCAGTCTGCAAGATAGAATAGAAAAATTAAAAGATAAATATCGAGTAATCAGGGATCAAAAAATACGTGAAAGAGTTGAGGCTTTGGGTGTTAAGATTCAAGGTGACGAAGATAGAGAAACTCTTCTTAAAAAAGAAAGAGACTATACAATTGCTAGACAAAAAATTGAGTTTGCTCTCGAAAGTTACTATAGAAGCGCATCAAGTTTAGTATTTCAATTGAATAAAAAGCATATAACTAGGCAAATGTCTATTCTAAGATGTATTGACCGTAGATTTGAAACTGGAGAAATTTTTATAAAATGGGATGAAAGTGATGATGACCAGTGGTTACTATTAATATATATTAAAAACAACTCTCCTGATGAAGGGATTGTAATTGAAGATAAAACTAATCAGGACAAAAATTTATCGCATGAGTTTAAACCAAGTGAAATTTTTAAAGCATCAGATTTAATGGTTGATTCCTTAACACAATTAATAGCGAATAAGAGAAAGAAAAATAATAATTAAAATTTAATTAAAAGTTTTCAATCTATATTCCCAAGTTCCCATTCTGTTATAAGAAACCTTAAGAATTAAATTATTTTTTGGATTAATCCAAATATCAAAATCTAATTTTTTATCTTTCGGCAAGTTTACATCTAAAGATTTTAATTTAAACTTGTGTGTGTTGTATTCTTTTCCGTAAAGTTTTATTTTTTCTTTTTGAATAAAACTTACTACCTGTTTTTTTACGCTACCAGATAAAGGGCTTATTTGTGAATCAGTTTTTAAAAGATCATGATTCCACCAGTTTCCAACTACATTATTCAAACTAGCAAAACCAACAAAAGAAGAGCCTTCTATAAAAAAATTGTTTGTTTTTTTTTTGAAATTAAGATTTACAAACTTTTTTTTTTTATTTTGATAAGTTTCAGACTTAAAAGAAATTAATTTATTATTTTTGTAAACTTCTGTACCATGACTATCAATTGTGAAAATTTTTAACCCTAGCAGATCTACATTAAATTTAGTTATATTTTGAACTTCTAAAAAACTATCTTTTTGAATAAATTTATATTCACAAAAACCAATATTTTTACCATCCTTAAAAATTTCCATATATATTTTTTTTAAATTTAAATAGTCAGCTATATGCCCATTTGCACTAGTTGTGAAAATAATAAATATAAAAAAAAATAAAATATTCTTCATTTAATTAATGGTATTTAACACCAACAAATAGTAAATAGCATTATAAATATGTTTTTATATATAAAAAAAATACCCAAAGTTTCATGGAGTTCAAGTAAACCACTGAATTTAAAACCAAAATTTTCATCATTTTTTTTCTTGTGTCTTGGTCTTACATTATTTGGTTTGGGCGAAGGACTTTTAATAGTTTCTTACACAGGAGCTTCTCCCTGGAGTGTTTTAGCTCAAGGCATTTCTCTAAACGTAAATTTATCAATAGGTACAATCACTTTAATTATAAGTCTTATCGTATTATTTTTTTGGATACCTTTAAGACAAAAACCTGGGATGGGAACCATACTAAATGCATTAATAATTGCTCTAATGATAGACTTATGTATAAGATTTGTCCCAACACCTGAAAGCTATTTAATAAAATTATTTTTAGCTATAGTAGCTGTTATGACTGTCGGAATAGGTGGGGGTATTTATTTAGTTGCAAATTTAGGCGCAGGACCAAGAGACGGCTTAATGGTTGGTTTACAAAAAAAAACAAATCTACCTATTGCCCTAGTAAGAGCATTTTTAGAAATATCTGTTGTTAGCATAGGTTGGTATCTTGGTGGTACAGTAGGTTTAGGTACTTTAATGTTTGCATTTGGTATAGGACCAGCTGTGGCTTTTGGTTTGTATTTGATAAAAATTATTTTTGTTTAATTACAAGCTTTTTTTAAGGACGATTTACCATTTGAATTACTTTTTAAAAAGTAATAGTCATATCAAATGAAAGATTTGGTTAAATACTTACAACTTAGCTTACTAAGTGTTATTCTAGTTAGTACAATAATTGCTGTAATTCTAGAAATTAAATTAATGGCCAGCAATCAGTCGGTAACTTTAGCAGACCTACTTTTAATGTTTCTTTATTTAGAAGTTTTGGCAATGGTAAGAGTTTTTTGGGATCAACAATCTATTAGTATTACATTACCTCTTTTAATTGCAATTACTGCACTTTCTCGGTTTATAATATTACAGGGCAAAGAGATGGATCCATCAGCACTAGTTTATGAGGCAATTGCAATTGTTTTAATAGCATCTGCAATTGTTATATTAAGACTACGTCATAGTGAAAAACTTGGAATAAGTAAGAAAAGGAGAAAATAAAAATTTCTAAAAAAAAACCCCCGAAATTTATTATCCGAGGGTTTTTTATATAAATTTTAGTATTTTAATTGGGGAAACTTTTTACATTCCCATTCCACCCATTCCACCCATTCCACCCATTCCACCAGGAGGCATTGATGGTCCAGAGTCTTTTTCCTCAGGCTTGTCTGCGATCATTGCTTCGGTTGTTACTAGCAATCCAGAAATTGATGCAGCATCTTGTAATGCTGTTCTAACTACTTTTACAGGGTCAATTATTCCTTCTTTGAACATATCAACATATTGTTCTGTTTGTGCATCGTAGCCATGTGAAGCTTTATTTTGTTCTAGAAGTTTTCCAACTATTACTGAGCCATCAACACCAGCATTTTTTGTAATTTGTCTTATCGGAGCTTGTAGAGCACTTTTAACTATTTCAACCCCAGCTTTTTGGTCATCACCTTTAACTTTGACTGCTTTATCCAGATCTTGGGAAGCATAAAGAAGTGCACAACCACCGCCAACTACGATTCCTTCTTCAACGGCTGCTCGCGTCGCGTTAAGAGCATCTTCAACTCTATCTTTTCTCTCCTTAACTTCAACCTCTGTGGCACCACCTACTTTAATAACCGCAACACCACCAGCAAGTTTAGCTAATCTTTCTTGAAGTTTTTCTTTATCATAGTCAGAAGTTGTTTCATCGATTTGTTGTTTTATCTGACCACATCTAGCTTCAATATCTGATTTTTTACCTGATCCACTTACAATTGTAGAATTTTCTTTATCAACTTTAACTCTTTTTGCAGAACCCAAATCATTCAATTTTACATTTTCCAGTTTAATTCCTAAGTCTTCAGAGATAACTTGTCCTCCAGTTAAAATAGCTATATCCTCTAACATAGCTTTTCTTCTATCTCCAAAACCTGGAGCTTTAACAGCTACAACTTTTAAACCTCCTCTTAATTTATTTACAACTAAAGTTGCTAAAGCCTCTCCTTCAACATCTTCAGAAATTATCATTAATGGTCTACCTGCTTGAACTACAGCTTCTAACAGTGGAACCATAGGTTGTAGGTTTGTCAATTTTTTCTCATGCAAAAGTATTAGAGGGTTTTCCAATTCAGTTGTCATCTTATCTCCATTAGTTATGAAATAAGGAGATAAATATCCTCTATCAAATTGCATTCCTTCAACTACGTCCAGTTCAGTTTCAATTCCTTTAGCTTCTTCAACTGTAATAACACCTTCATTACCAACTTTTTGCATTGCTTTAGAAATCATATTGCCAATTTCTTTATCTCCGTTTGCAGAAATAGTTCCAACTTGAGCTATTTCATCACTATCTTTTACCTTCTTAGCTGATGAAATTAATTTTTGTTTTACTTGATCTACAGCTGCATCAATTCCTCTTTTTACATCCATAGGGTTCATACCTGCTGTAACGTATTTACAGCCCTCTTTAACTATAGCTTGTGCTAAAATTGTTGCAGTAGTGGTACCATCTCCAGCCTCATCGTTTGTTTTGCTTGCAACCTCTTTAACCATTTGAGCACCCATGTTTTCAAATTTATCTTCAAGATCAATCTCTTTTGCAACTGTAACACCATCTTTTGTAGTTCTTGGTGCTCCATAAGATTTATCTATAACAACATTTCTACCTTTTGGACCTAATGTAGTTTTTACTGTGTTAGCAAGAATATCAACACCCTTTAACATTGATGCTCTTGCTTCTGAGTCGAATTTTACTATTTTTGCCATTATATTCTCCTTAATTTATTTTTTATTTTTTACTTGAAATACCCATTATGTCTGACTCTTTCATTATGCTATATTCCTTACCATCAATCTTAACTTCTGTGCCAGACCATTTTCCAAACAAAACTTTATCACCAACTTTAACATCCATCGGTAAAATTTTTCCATCCTCGGTTTTTGCTCCTCCACCCACAGCAACAACTTTTCCTTCTTGTGGTTTCTCTTGGGCCGTATCAGGTATAATAATTCCGCCAGCCGTTTTCTCGCTACTATCTAAAACTTCAATAAGCACTCTGTCGTGCAAAGGTTTAAATTTCATATAAAACTCCTTTAAATATGAGGTTCATATAAAGGCAGAAACTGATTATTTCAAGATACTTGGTAAAATTTATAAACGTCAAAAAAACAAAGAAATATTGAGATTTTTAAGTTATATGTCCATGATGACCATTAATTTAGACAACAAAGGACTTAAATCTGTTGTAGATGAATTTGACATTTTTTTTATTGACATCTGGGGCGTGCTACATGATGGAATAAATTTATTTGATGATGCAGTTAATGTAATTAACGAACTTGAAAAAAAAAATAAAAAATATGTTTTATTAACCAATGCCCCAAGGCCTAATAAATCAGTAATAAGTTTTTTGGAAAAAATGGGATTGGATAGTGAAAAATGTAAAAATGTTTATACCTCGGGTCAAGCAGCACTTAATTATTTAAATGACAATTGTAAGGATTTAAAATTTTATCATATTGGACCTTTTAGAGATTTTGATCTCTTTAAATTATTTGAAAAAAACAAAGTAGACAATATAGAACAATCTGATTTTTTGCTGTGTACCGGATTATTTGAAGATCGCGAAGACTCATTAGATTATTATAAAAAATTATTTAAAAATAAAACAAATAAAAAAATGATTTGTACCAATCCTGATTTAATTGTGGACAGAGGTCATCAAAGAGAGTTTTGTGCAGGATCGATTGCTAAAATATTTCAAGATCTTGGAGGTAAAGTAGATTATTTTGGCAAGCCTTATCCCTTGGTTTACAATCAATCTATTGATTTAAAGAATAAAAAAATTTTATGTATAGGAGATAATTTAAATACAGATATAAGAGGTGCAAATAATCAAAATTTTAATTCTTTATTGGTATCAAGTGGTATTCATAAAAAAGAAATAAAGAGTAATTTAAATAAATTATTAGATAGGTATAATGTTGAAGTTGATTATATTCAGTCAAAATTAAAATGGTAAAAATAACTAGTTACAAAAACTTTAATATAAAAAAAGTTCATAGGGGATCTATACTTCTGATCGGTAATTTTGACGGAATGCATTTAGGTCACCAAAAATTATTTAAAAAAGCACAAATTTATAAACGGAAACTTAAACTTAAAATTGGAGTAATAACCTTTGACCCTATTCCTAAAATGTTTTTTAATAAAAAAATTAAAAATTATAGAATCTCTAATTTTGATCAAAAAATTGAACTATTTAAAAATTTTAAGGTCGATTTTGTAATAAATAAAAATTTTAACAAAAAATTCTCTAAAATTAATTGTAATGATTTTATAAAAAAAGTAATTTTTAAAAAACTTTTCGCCAAATTTATTTTTGTTAGTAACAATTTTAGATTTGGTAATAAAAGAGAAGGAAATGTTAAACTACTTAAAAATCTAGAAAAAAAATATAGATATAAAATAATTAATCCCTCACCGCTTAAAAAAAATAAAAAAATTATTTCGTCATCTGTAATAAGAAAACTTTTGGAAAAAGGAAAACTTGAAAGAGCTAATAGATTTTTAAATAGAAAATGGTCTATAGAGGGGATTGTTAAGAAGGGAAGAATGATTGGAAAAAAAATAGGTTATCCAACATGTAATATCGATATTGGAAATTATGTGATTGCAAAACCTGGCGTATATGCTGTTAGTTTAAACATTGAAAATAGTAAGAAAAAATTAAAAGGTATTGCAAATTTGGGTTATAGGCCTACTTTTAATGAAAAAAAAATTCTTTTAGAAGTAAATATATTTAATTTTTCTAAAAATCTTTATAATAAAAAAATAACTGTAAATTTTACAAAATTTATAAGAAGTGAAAAAAAATTTAATGGAGTTGATCAACTTAGGAAACAAATTAAGTTAGATTTAATTAAAGCAAAAAAGTTATAATTTTATGAGCAAAGAACATATTAATCTTCCAAAAACTGCATTTTCAATGAAAGCTAATCTTCCTACAAGGGAGCCTGAACTAGTTGAATACTGGGATAAGATTAATTTATACAAAAAATTAAGAACTGAAAAAAAGGGAAATAAAAAATTCGTTCTTCATGATGGCCCGCCATATGCTAATGGGAATATACATATGGGTACAGCGCTTAATAAAATATTGAAAGATATTGTCACAAAATTTCACCAAATGAACGGAGAGGATTCCGTTTATGTACCAGGTTGGGACTGCCACGGTCTACCAATTGAGTGGAAAATAGAGGAACAGTATAAAAAAAATAAAAAAAATAAAAAAGAAGTTCCAATAAATGAATTTAGAAAAGAGTGTAGAGACTTTGCCAAAAAATGGATTGAGGTACATAAGACACAATTTAAGAGGCTAGGCGTAATAGGTGACTGGGATAATTACTATTCAACAATGAGTTTTGATGCCGAGGCACAAATTGTGAGAGAACTTGGAAAATTTTTAAAAGAAGGTAGTCTTTACAGAGGTTACAAACCAGTTCTTTGGTCAACAGTAGAAAAAACTGCATTGGCCGATGCAGAGGTTGAATACATGGACCACAAGTCTGATACGATTTATGCTGCCTTTACTGTAAAAAAATCACAAAATAAAAATCTTGTTAATAAAGAAATTATAATTTGGACAACAACCCCATGGACAATTCCAGCAAATAGAGCTTTAGCGTACAATCCAAATTTAAAGTATTCAATTATAAAAATAGAGGATGAAACAGATTTTAAAAACAAAAATATTGTTCTCGCAGATGATTTGCTTAAATCTTTAATTGAAGAATGTAATATTAAAAAATTTAGCAAAGTTGATACTTTTTTAGGAAAGGATTTTAATGGCACTATATGTGAGCATCCGTTTTCAAGTATTGGATTTGACTATGAAATACCAATGTTAGAAGCAAACTTCGTGACTATCGAACAAGGTTCTGGCATTGTACACTGCGCTCCTAGCCATGGACCTGATGATTTTAATTTATGTTTAAAGAATAAAATTAAAGCCGAGGAAACAGTTGATGACGATGGTAAATATACAAAGCATGTACCAGTATTTGAGGGAATACATATTTTTAAAGCAAATAAAATAGTTATAGAAAAATTAAAAGAACATAAAAAGTTACTATCTAACGGTGAATTAATTCATTCTTATCCACATTCTTGGCGATCTAAAGCACCTCTAGTTCATAGAGCAACGCCACAATGGTTTATTTCAATGGAGAGTCATGGATTAAGGGCTAAGGCTTTAAAATCTATTGATGAAACAAGTTTTTTTCCAAATAAAGGAAAAGAAAGATTAAGATCAATGATCGAACTAAGACCAGACTGGTGTGTCTCTAGACAAAGAGTGTGGGGAGTACCAATTCCAGTATTTTTATCAAAAAAAACAAATCAAGTTTTAATTGATGAAGAGGTAACAGAAAATATTGCTAAAATATTTGAAAAGGAGGGGGCCGACTGTTGGTTTGAGGGTGATACGCAAAAATTCTTGGGAAAAAAATATAAAAGTGAGGACTACATAAAAATGACAGATATAGTTGAGGTTTGGTTTGATAGTGGATCTACTCATGCTTATGTTCTCGAAAAAAGAGAAGATCTAAAATGGCCAGCATCTATGTATCTAGAAGGTTCTGACCAACATAGAGGGTGGTTTCATTCATCCTTACTTGAGTCGTGCGGAACGAGAGGAAGAGCTCCGTTCGATTCAATTCTGTCTCATGGTTTTGTTGTTGATGGCAAAGGTCTAAAAATGTCAAAGTCAATGGGAAATGTTATTTCGCCTGATGAAATACTTAAAAAGTACGGAGCAGATATTCTGAGAATTTGGGTTGCATCTTCTGATTATGCAGAAGATCTTCGAATTGATTATTCAATTTTAGAACAACATGCTGAAGCTTATAGAAAAATAAGAAATACATTTAGATATTTAATGGGAAACTTAAATGATAATTTTTCTAATATTGATTTAAACAAAATTAAAATTGATGATTTGCCAGAGCTAGAACAATATATGCTACATAAAATATCTGTATTAAACGATAATTTCAAAAAAAACTTTAAGATATATAACTTCCACAACATGTATAAGGATTTACTAAATTTTTGTACTGTAGATTTATCATCATTTTATTTTGATATAAGAAAAGATACACTTTATTGTGATGAAAAAAATTCTAAAAAAAGATTAAATTGTATTCTAGTTCTAAACGTTATTCTTGATTGCTTATTAAAGTGGTTCGCTCCAATTTTATCATTTACAACTGAAGAAATTTTTAAATTACTAAACAAAAATGCCAATAGCAGTATTCATTTAAAAGAATTTCCTGAAATACCTGAAAATTGGAAAAACCAAACTATTGATAAAAATTGGATTAAATTAATAACAATAAGAAATTTTGTTAATTCAAGTATAGAAACTTTAAGATCAAAAAAAATAATTGGTTCTAGTCTAGAAGCAAATGTTAAAATAAATTTAAATAAAAATTACTTCAGTTTAGCAAAAAACTACAATTTTTCCGAGATTTGTATTACTTCTTATGCTGAAGTTAAATTAGATGAAAAATCTTCAGAGGAAATTAATGTAGAAGCTTTAAAAGCCGAAGGTGAAAAATGTAAAATATGTTGGAAAATATCAAAAGATAAATGTGAGAGGCACGGACATTTAAAATAAATGAAAGCAATATCTTTAAAGAAAATTTTAATTTATTTTCTACTTATTATTGTAATTTTTTTTTTAGACAGAATATCAAAATATCATATTTTAAATATTGCTGAGAGAGACGGTTTAGTAGATATTTTTATTAATAACTATTTAAATATTATTTTAGTTTGGAATAGTGGAATTGGATTTGGTTTATTATCATTCGAAAATGACTTTATATATAATTTAATTACTTCGCTAATAGTTATAATAAATATAATCATTTGTTATTTTGTAGTTACTTCAAAAGATCTAAGAGGTTATTTTTTTGCTATGATTTTAGGAGGTTCATTAGGAAACTTATTTGATAGATTATATTACTCTGCTGTTCCAGATTTTATTGATTTAAATTATAACAATTTTCATTGGTTTGTTTTTAACATTGCTGATATATTTATTACTATAGGAATATTTTGCCTTATTTTTGTTGAATTATTTTACGATAAGAAAAAATTACAAAATGAATAAAATAAATTTTAAATTACTAGTTTTATTAATACTCATAACATCGTGCCAATCTGTAAAAGATGGTTTAACTGGAGCAAAGCGGGAGAATAGTGATGAATTTTTAATTGAAAAAAAAAATCCTCTTGAACTACCACCACAATATGGAGAGTTACCAGTTCCAAAAAAAAAAACAATTGAAGATAGTGAAGAAATATCTGAAAAAATAGACGAAGATATAGAGAAATTATTTGAAAATGAGGACTCAAAAAACACTTCTAATATATCAAATTCAACGGATAAATCTGTAGAGGATTTTGTTTTGAAGCAAATTAAAAAATAATTGATGTTAACGAAAAATATAACTTTTAAAAAGTTTGGTGTTAAGAATAATTTTTCAAGTAATAGAAAAAAGATTAAACTAATATTAAAAAACTTATCAAGTAGTCAATTTTTCAATAGTTTAACAAATCAATATAAATATAGTTTTGATAAAAATAAAATTCAAAAATATAAAAAATTTTAAAATTTTAGTATAATTGGTATTGGCGGTTCTGCTTTAGGAATTAAGGCTATATATAATTTTTTAAAGTTTAAAATTAAAAAAAATTTTACTTTTTTTGATAATTTAGTTTTATCAAAGAAAAACTATAAACCAAAGAAAAATCTTAACATTGTTATTTCGAAGTCTGGAAATACTTTAGAAACAATCTCAAATTTTTATACATTACAAAATAAAAAAAACAGTATTTTTATTTGTGAGAAATCGAATAGTTACCTACGAAATCTCGCCAACAAACTTAAGTGTGAAATAATAGATCATAGGAATTATATTGGCGGAAGATACTCAGTATTATCTGAAGTAGGTATGCTGCCATCTATTTTAATGGGATTGAATGAGAAAAAATTTAAGAATTACAATAACCTTGTTAAAAATAAAGTTTTTATAAATGGGTTAGTCGATAGCGTTTTTTCTACAATTTTTTATATCAAAAAGAAAAAGCTAAATTCAATAATTTTAAATTATGATGAAAGTTCTGATGATTTATTTAGGTGGTACCAGCAATTAGTAGCCGAAAGTCTTGGAAAAAAATCCAAAGGTTTATTACCTTTTATTTCTTCAATGCCAAGAGATAATCACAGTTTAATGCAATTCTATCTTGATGGGCCAAAAAATAGTTTTTATACTTTTTATGATGTAGTAGAAAAAAATAAAAAAAAAATTAATTTTTCACAAGTATTAAAATCCTACGATTATCTAAAAAATAAGAGTCTATCTGAAATTAAAACAGCACAAAAGAATGCAACAATGACAGTTTTTGAAAAAAAACAAATTCCATTTAGAAATTTTAATATACTTAATAGATCTGAGAAGTCTTTAGGTGAAATTTTTACATTTTTTATGCTTGAAACAATATTACTTGGGAAATTTTTAAATGTTAATCCTTTTGACCAGCCTTCAGTAGAATTAATAAAAAAAGAAACTAGAAAAGTTTTAAGTAATCAGTAATTTCCAAATATTATTTTTGATAAACCATATTTTTTACTTATTGTAATTTTGAACTTTTCTGTAAAAACATCTTTGTTTTTTTTACTTCTATGTAAAATAATTATTCCATTTTTCGTTAATAACTTTTTGTCTATTAAAATTTCCAATAAACTGTTAATTTCTTTTTCTAGAAATGGAGGGTCTAAAAAAATAATTTCAAAACTATTTTCTAAAAATTCGTGTTTTTTTAATATTTCAAATATATTTTTTTTAAATATTTCTGCCTTTTCGTTGCAATTTAAAATATTTATATTTTTTTCAAGAACATTAATAGCTGGAATATAATTTTCAAAGAAAAAAACTTTTTTAGCTCCCCTAGATATACACTCTAGACCAAAAGATCCTGTGCCTGAAAATAAATCTAAAACTTGAGAGTTTTTAATATTTATTTTTATAAATTTTGAATGTTCAATGATATTAAAAATTGATTCTTTTACCAAATCTTTCAAAGGTCTAGTTGACTTATCTTTTGGTTGAAATATTTTTTTATTTTTAAATTGACCAGAAATAATTCTCATTTAATAACTTTAAAACCTATATCTTTTCTAAAAAAACCTTTAGACCAATCTATTTTTTTAATGATATCTAAAGCTTGATTTTTACATTTTTTAAAATCATCTGACAAAGCGACTATATTTAAAACCCTACCTCCAACCGCTGTAAATTTATTTTCATAAAATTTTGTTCCAGCGTGAAACATGAATTGATTATGACTTAGTTTTATTTTTTCAAGATTTTCAATTATTACATTTTTTTCGTATTTATCTGGATACCCCTTAGAACACAAAACGAAGCATAAGCTTTTTTTATCAGCCCATTCAATTTTTACGGATGATAACTTTTTTTCACAACATGAAATAATTATTTCTCCAAGGTCTGAATTTATTAAAGGTAAAATTGTTTGGCATTCCGGATCTCCCATTCTGACATTAAATTCTATTAAAAACGGTTCATCATTTACTATCATTAGTCCGACATACAAAAATCCGATATATTTAGAATTTAATTTTTTTAGCCCATTAAGTGTAGGTTTAATTATTTTTTCATTTATTTTTTTATCCAAGCTTTCATTGATTAGTCTAGATGGTGTATACGCTCCCATACCACCCGTGTTCTTTCCAGTATCTCCTTCGCCAACTCTTTTGTGGTCTTGTGCTGTTTGAAAATTTTTATATGTTTCTCCATCACTTATTATAAAATAACTCATTTCTTCGCCTTTTAGAAATTCTTCAACCAATACACAGTCAGCCTTTCCAAATCGTCCATTAAATATCTCATTAACAGCTTCATGAGATTCTTTTTTGGAATTACAAATATAAACCCCTTTTCCAGCTGCTAAGCCATCAGCTTTAATAACAATTGGATAATTTGAATATGATAAAAAATTTATTGCTTTTTCTCTATCTGTAAAAATTTCAAATTTTGATGTTGGTATATTATATTTCTTACACAATTTTTTTGTGAATATTTTTGACCCCTCTAATTGAGATGCGATTTTATCTGGTCCAAATATTTTTATATCTGTATTTTTAAAGTAATCTACTATTCCATTAACCAATGGCTGCTCAGGCCCAACTACTATCAAGTCAATTTTTTTTTCTATTGATATTTTTTTAATATTTTCAAAGTTGTTTACGTCTATATCTATATTCTTAGCAATCAAGTTTGTGCCTGCATTTCCAGGAAAGCAGTATATTTTATCAATAATTTTTGACTGTTGAAGTTTAAAACATAGAGCATGTTCTCTACCTCCACTTCCAATAATTCCAATGTTCATATATACATTTTATATATCTTAATAATGAAAAATAAATTAGCTAAATTAAAATATTTACCCAATAATTTTGAAATTATTGAAAATGGTGATTATGTGATTTGCGCAGTTTCGGGTAAGGAAATACCCCTTGAAAAACTTCATTATTGGAATGTTAATCTTCAAGAACCGTATTATTCTTATGTAGAAGCTTCTTTGAAGAGAGATAAAGAAAACAATTAATTTATAATTTCCATCTGTTATGCGTCCAAATCCACTGATCTGGATTTTTTGCAATCATTTTTTCTAAGCATTTATTTAAGTGTAAGGTAATAGATTCTATACTTTCATGTGAGTCAAAATAAATAGGTTTATCGACTGTCATTTCAAAATTTATTTTATCTTTTCTCTCAATATAAACATTTACAACTGGGCAGTTAAATTTTTTAATAAGTTGGGCTGGAATAGTCGTTGTGTAAGCTTCTTTATTAAAAAATTTACTTTCAATACCTTCCGTTACTCTTTGGTCAATCATTAATGCAATTGATATATTTTCTTTGAAGAATTTTAATATTTCTTTTACACCTGAAATTCCTTTTTTAACTTGATTTTTACAAATATAATTTTCTCTTATTTTTTCCATAGTTTTATTTAAAAAAAAGTTATTAAGAGGCCTGTATATTGCTGCAAGGTTTACCCCAGATTTTTCAATTTGCATTGCCATTAATTCGAAATTACTAAAGTGACCTGACACGAATATCACAGGTTTGTTTTTTTTTTTTATATCAATTAGATTTTCAATACCTGATATTTGGATATGTTTACTAAGAATTTCCGATCTAAAATCTTTTAAAAAAATGTATTCAGCAAAAATTCTTCCATAGTTTTCCCACATTTTCTTACTGATTTTATCAATTGTAATATCATCTATATTTTTTGAAAAATTTTTTAAGTTACTTTTAATTATTTTTTTTGATTTTAGAAAAGGCCCTATTGATAAACCTATAAAAGCACCAAAATTTGATGCATTTTTGTATCCTAGAATTTTAAAAATATAAAAAAAAATTTTAATTAATATATACTGAAAAAAATACTTCAATGTTTTCATTTTTTTTTATTTATTATTTGTAAAAGTTTGTCCTCATTATCAATTATTAAATCAATTTTTAAAAAATTAATTTTATTTTGTTGTAAATCATGAATTCTTTCATAATCTTTTTCTGTTGTAATAAGTAAAGCATTCTTTTTTTCTGCATATTTAATAATTTTATTTATATCGTTTTTATTAAAACTATAGTGGTCAGGAAATATAAATTCTCTAATTATTTTAAATTTATTTTCAATTAACGTATTATAAAAATTTTTTGGATTCCCTATTCCTGAGAATGCAACATAATCTCTATTTAGATCAAATTCATCTAGGTTAGAAGGTTTATAATAAGAATAAAAAATATTTGGCTTATCTATGATTTTTTTAATCTCATCTTCGATTTTTAAATTTTTTTCCCTTTCACCATTTAAAAAAATTAAATCATATTTTTTTATTGAGCTAATATTTTCTCTCAAGGGACCTGCTGGCATCAAAAAAACATTTCCTTTCCACTGGTTCACATTAAAACAAACAATTTTGACATCATAATTAATAGAGTTGTCTTGTAAACCATCATCAAATATTGCAATTTCAAAATTTTCTTTAATTGAAGTATTTAAAGCGTCTGATCTTTTTCTTTCACAAATTAAATCTGTATATTTTTTGATTAATTTTTGTTCATCGGCTTGATCTTGGTAAAATTTTTTTATTATAACTGATTTAAATCCCTGTTTATTTAACAATGTGTTAATTTTTATAGATAATGGAGTTTTTCCAGTTCCGCCAATATAAATATTTCCAACACAAATAGTGAGAATTTTTTTTTCTTTATTTCTATTATTTTTTTTCTGAAATAAGTTTTTTATAAAAACTGGAAATGTAAATGGTAATAAAATGTAAGCTAATAAGTTTGGCTTTTCATAATCCCAAAATTTTGGTTTTACAAATTTCATTTTAAGATAAATCTTTATTAACTTCCTTTAATGTAAATGAGAGTATTTTTACTCCCAGATTTCTAATTTTTTTAATTACTAACTTTGATTCAGATTTATTTTTAATTAATTTTTTTACATTTTTAGTTAAGCTGGTTTCTGAAAATACCTTATTAGATATTTTTAAATTTTTTAACAATTTATATATTTCTTTAAAATTTTCTGTATATGGTCCATGAATCACTCTGCACCCAAACCTTACAGGCTCTAGTGGATTTTGACCACCATGTTTAATTAAAGATCCCCCAACAAATACAACTTTACTTAAATTAAAAAATAAATTTGTTTCTCCATAAGTATCAACTAAGTAAATATCGGTATTTTTTGGGATATCCTGAGACCAACTATGACAATGCACTGTCAGGTTATTTTTTTTAAAAGTTTCAATTAAATCTTCACATCTGTTTGTATGTCTTGGAATAATTATTGTGACAAAATTTTTATATTTTTTTTTTAAACTTATGTGACTTTTAATACAATATAATTCTTCAGTTTCATGGGTACTTGAGGCACACCATGATATTTTATTAGAAAAAAATTTCTTAACTTTTACTGGAATGATTATTTTTGTAGAATTATTTTGAGAAAATTTTAAATTACCAATAAATCTAATTTTTTTTAAACCAAAAAAATTTAGATATCTAATAGTTTCTTTATTACATGGTATAGCTTTGGTAAAGCATTGAAAAATTTTTTTTGAAAAATTTTGAAAAAATTTCCATCTTTTAAATGATTTATTTGTAATTCTCGCATTAAGTAATACTGATGGTATAGAATTTTTTTTTAAGTTTAATAACATATTAGGCCAAATTTCAGAGTCTATAAAAATTGCCAGAGATGGTTTCCAGTAATTTATGAAACTATTTGATAAAAAATTTGTATCTATAGGAAAAAATTGGTGAATAGTTTTTTTAAATTTAAATTTTTTAAAAACTTTTGATGAACTAAGAGTAGAGGATGTCACCAATATTTGTTTTATTTTTTTATTTTTTTCTAATTTTTCTATTAATGGAATCACACTTAAAAGTTCACCAACACTTGCCCCGTGAAACCATATTAACTTAGATCCATTTCTCTTTTTTGAAAAAAAACAGTATTTTTCTTTAAACCTAAATAAATCTTCTTTTTTTTTTAAAAGTCTAATTAAAACTATAAAAGGGGATATTATAAAAACTATATTTATTAAGATTCTATATAAAAACAAAAGCATTATTCTTTTCTAATTTGTTTTTCGTAAAAATTTTTATAAATGGAAGATTTTTTAATTAGTTCATCATGCGTGCCCTCAGCTGAAACTTCACCTTTATTAATTACAAAAATTTTATTGGAGTTTAGTATTGTTGAAAGCCTGTGAGCAATAACTATTGTTGTTTTATTTTTTGTTAAAAAACTAATTGCTTCTTGAATTTTACTCTCTGTTTCCGCATCTAAAGAAGATGTTGCTTCATCTAATAGAATAATAGGTGCTTTTTTAAGCATAGCACGAGCTATAGATAATCTTTGCTTTTCTCCACCTGACAAACGAACTCCATTTTCTCCAATTATAGTATTATATTTGTTAGGTAGCTTCTCGATAAACTCATGTGCAAAAGACTTTTTAGATGCTTCATAAATTTCTTCATTACTAGCATCTAAATTAGCATACTGAATATTATTTTTTATTGTATCATCGAACAAAGTAGTATCTTGCGTTACTATTGAAATATTTCTTCTTAAATCATTTATTTTTGCTGAATAAATTGACTGTCCATCAATAGTAATATCACCGGTGTCACAATTGAAAAATCTTGGTATTAAATTAAGAATAGATGATTTACCTGCACCACTATGACCAACTAAGGCAGTCATTTTACCACCTATTATTTTCATATTTAAATTTTTTAAAACTAAATTTTCTGATTTATTGTATTTAAAATTACAGTTAGCGAAATTAATTTCGCAGTTACTTAAATCTAACTTTTTACTATTAGGCTCATCAACAATTTCGTTTCTAGTATCAATAATTGGCAAGATTCTTTTTGCTGCAGAAAGCCCTGTATTTATAGTCATATTCAATGTAGCTAGAGACCTTACTGGTTGGTATGCCAACATCATTGCTGCCAAAAATGAAAAAAAATTATTTATATCTAGTTCATTATTAATAATTAATTTACCAGAATAAAATATAAGAAGTGCAATCATTATACCCGTAAGAGTTTCCATTATTGGTGAAGCCCTGACAAATACAATTGCAATTTTTTTTGATTTTTCTTTTAATGAATTTAGAAATTTATTAGATCTTTCAGTTTCATAAATTTCCTTTTGAAATATTTTAATTAGTTTGTGATTTTTAAATATTTCCATAAGGTAGGTATTTAATTCTCCCGATTTAATTTGAGCCTCAGATGAAACTTTTCCAATTCTTTTTCCCAATGTTCTTGCTGCCAATGATGCGAGAGGTATCATTATAATTGCTATTAAAGAGAGTTTCCAGTTTTGATAAAACATTACTATTAACAAGCCTAATAAAGTAAGTGTATCTTTGAAAAGATTTAATATTGCTGTACTAACTAAATTAGTAATTAAGCTTGTGTCATAGGTAAGGTTAGATACAAATTTTCCTGTATGTTTGTTATCAATCAATCCGGTATCAGCTTTAATTAGAGATTTCAGCATATCGATTTGAACATTTTTTTTTACATCTTCAGCCACACCAATCATAATTACTTTTGCAAAATAAAGAGAGATACCTTTGGCAGCAAAAGCCACAATTATTGCTGCTGGAATTAATAAAATTAAAGTTTGATCTTTTTCTAAAAATATTTTTTTAATTGCAGGATCTAGAAGCCAAGCAATAGCAGACGTAGCTGCAGCTACAATTAGAGATAAAAATATAGAGATAATTATTTTTTTTAGAAAAGATTTAGTATAATCATTATAAAGTCTTTTGATAATATTAAAATTGCTTGTCATTGTATAATTTTACCAACTACTAAGTTTAAAAAAATAAGCAAACCTAAAAAATTATTTGATTTAAAAATATTTAAGCAGCTTTTATGTGAGCTAATATCAAGGTTTTTAATTTGAAATAAAAATAAATGCATACTTATTATTATTAGACCTCCATAATAAATTTTAGAAAAGTTCATAGAAATTCCCAAATAAATTAAAGTTAAAATAAAAATTAAATAACATAAAAGTATGAATAATTTTGGATTTTTTTTAAATTTTATTGATGTAGATTTTACTCCTATAATTTCATCGTCTTTAATATCTTGAAACCCGTATATAGTGTCGTACCCTAATGTCCAAAATATGGCTC
>MDTA01067406.1_pt1 | contig 19630 bp, 19 predicted proteins | sample 811151 | NCBI WGS metagenome assembly MDTA01 (sample SAMN05326648, study PRJNA326480) | marine metagenome | isolation source: seawater | place: Indian Ocean: South | collected 2010 | reverse complement strand
CGACCTCATCCGCTGTGGTGACTTTGAGGTGAGACAGGATTCCTGCGGCTACAGCAACACCCCCTAATTTGATCATCGCCTTCCCCTGTTCTGCCTCGGTTAAACCAAACAAACTGCCTTCTTAAGCATTTCGTCTAAAAAGTTATGTGGCCATTCCGAATAACAACCTTATCTTTGGCACTGTCTACCCCCGGGGCTAAACAACTCGTCATGCACTTTTCGAATTGATGATGGTACTCGAATCTCGAGCTGCGCTCCGAGAGCGTCTCGTGGTCATAGATCCAATAACGCGGACCCTGCACCGAAGACGTATTCCATCCATAGTCTCTATAGTGACCTTTCTAATATCTTGGAGGCTTCTTTGAAAAACCACAGATTTCTAACTACGCTCAAATTATTGGGTATGCCGACTCTAAAAAATAGTCTGTTCACGAGAATCGGCATGACGAGATGTACTGATTTACTACACACAAAAAAAAGAAGGAAAGGATATGAGTGCTGATCATGGAAAAGTAATGGAGTTATTTGGTAGCGTTTTTAATGATGTGGCTGGTTCAGTCGCGATCATGATGTCTTATCTTGGAGATCAAGCCGGTGTTTATCGAGCCATGGATAAGCTGGGGCCCGCGACAGTCGCAAGCATAGCCATTGAATCGCAAGTTGATGAGCGTTACCTGCTGGAGTGGCTGTCCTCTAACGCTGCCAGAGGTTACGTTACATATGATGACGATCGTCAGTTATTCAGTTTATCGCCTGAGCAGGCAGCGGTATTTGCAAGAGAAAACGAGCCGACCTGCATTCAAGGATTAATACAGGGAGTTGTTGGTCAGTTTGTAAACCAAGATGTCGCAATTGATGTCTTCAAAACAGGGAGGGGACGGCCCTGGGGCGAGCACCATGAGTGTTGTTTCTGTGGAACCGAACGATTTTTTCGCCCCGCGTATGCAACTCATTTGTTAGAAGAGTGGATTCCTGCGCTAGAGGGGGTTGAAGAGAAGCTAAAGAAGGGAGCAAAAGTCGCTGATATCGGTTGCGGGCTCGGCACCTCTTCGATTTTGATGGCAGAAAATTTCCCAAACTCGGTCATACATGCATACGATTTCCACGCGCCCTCAATCGAGGAGGCTCGAAAAAGGGCAGAATCGAAAGGTTTAAAAAATGTGGAATTCTTCGTCGCAGATGCAGCGGACTTAAGTAGCGAAGACTACGATCTGGCGTGTATTTTTGATGCCTGGCATGACATGGGAGATCCCGTTGGTATTGCTGAAGCGATACGGCAGAAGCTGGCAGATGACGGTACCTTTATGGTCGTAGAGCCCATGGCATTTGATGGCTTACAGAATAACATCGAGAATAATCCCGGCGCCGGAATGTTCTATGGCTTTGGTACTTTGATTTGCGTTCCCGCCTCTAAAGCACAGCCGGTTGGTTTAGGATTAGGGCCGCAGGCGGGACCAAAAAGGCTAATGGACCTGCTCTCGTCAGCGGGCTTTTCGGAGGTGAATCTTGCGGCAGAAACGAATAATAACCTGGTTTTGCAAGCCCGCCGCTGAAGTTAGAACCGCATACCAGATGTGGTATCCGCAATTTTTTGGTGACGCAAACTTTTCCGATATTCCCTCCCCCCGGGGGGGCTACCGCATTTATCCGATAGCAGTAGTTACCTGCCAGACACATCAGAAGCCAATTTGAAAAAATGAGTGTTTAGAAGCAGGCACGTGATTGCTGTCGTTTCACTGCGGTTGGTTTTGGGTAGGGCCATTATTAGGTAATCTTGTTGCCTCCTCCCGCGGTTGGATTACTGAACCTCATAATCGAAACCTCCCACAGCCTCCGCCACTCTCTGTAGATATTGGTCAAAAATGTCATGCTCCTTGAAGAGACTTGTCAGCCAATTATCTATCCTCCAGTAAAAGATCGACGCTATATGTGCCGCGACTGAAAAGTCGTAGATTGTGAGACTATTTGAGGCTATGAAATTGCTTGAGTTCAGTTGCGCCGCTAATGCTCGGATATCCTTGAGCGCCTCTGCTCGAATCTCTTCCTCGGTAAGATTGCAAAGAGAAGTACACTGAATCCGTCTCATCATGCTCCTTTGAACATACTTCCTCACAAGCCACTGCGATATCGAACTATAATCAGGCAAAACCTCCGACCACATGATTGCAGACGGCGTGGCATCCAAGTGCTTAGACTTGCTGATGATAAAGAATAGATGATCCTCAACAAGCCGCACGAACGCAGTACCTTTGATCTGATCCTCATCAAAAGGATGTGGATACGAAGAGGGAGCAGCTAGTCGCTCAATTACAGTTAAAATCCGTTCCGACTCTCCAATGGGCTTGCCGTCTACAATTAGGCAGGGGACTTTTGATGTTGGAACTTCAGACCGCACTTGGAGTATGCCAGGCTGTTTTAGGCGGTAATCTAGCCTTAGGTAACGCATCGCAAGCTCCACCTTCATCACCCAAGGACTGGACGATCTCAAGCCCGCACAGCTGGGAAGTCCGTAAACTACAAGCATGGCTTTACCTCCTGATATATGTTGCCTCTTGAGGGACGCTAGCCTGCGAAAGTTACCGTTTGTTGACGACCAATCTCTTGCAGAGTGCGCAAGAAAGCCATATTTATGATTTTGCTTAAGTGGGTTATCTCTACTCTCATTGGGGGCGATTAAGAAGTAACAAAATCTTACACGCCAACATCCCCAAGACCCACATAAAATCTACGTTTCAGAGAAGAAGGTTTAATAAAAAAACAATAAAATCAATGGCTTACAAATGACGGTGTGGCACCTAAATAGCCACACACATCCTACTATTCATCAATCGTTGGCCCTCAAGAACTTTAATATCTCGTTTTCTTGCTCTTTATTCTCAATTTGATAGATCGCCTCGAGCCTTCGAGACAGAGTTAAATCTCGGCCAGTAACCCAGACTCTTGTAAACCCCACTCGCAAATTTCTATCTTTAATACGGACGGCTTTATTTCGCGGGGATATCGGTCTGTCAAAAACTAAAAGATATATTTCGCCACCACGAGTCTTTAATACGAGTGATTGCCTGTCACCATCCCTAAATCTAGTGAATTCAAAGTCAAAAACCTGCTCCAATGGCTCTAATCCCAGTTGCGCGTACCTCTCAGGTAACAATGTCGGATCCTCATCTGCGAATACAGGTGAGGATATGAGCAAACAAAACAGTATTAAGTTTTTCATGGGGCTTCGGATTCCCAATCAGTTACAAGCTCAGTGTAGGAAGGAAATTCGATGAAGTCACGAGGATAGAAAATAAAGGCCGCTGATGCCTCTCTTTCTAGCCAGATACAACCCAAACTCGAATTTCGCAACATACCCCCTAACTAACTGCTTTTAGTTAATTAGTAGTGCGGATATATTCCCTTAATTACTAACTAACTTACTAAGCCGGAACTGGGAGGGGTTATGGTGGCTAATAAAGCCACATAACCCGTTCCCTAATCTTATTTACTTAAGGAGGGAACGGATTACATAGTGGTTTTAGTTAATTAGAAAGGTGCCACAGGATAGTAAGTGCGAGTGCGATTATCGGGGTTGTCGACACGTATTCGACCGTCTTGCTCCAGTTGTTCGAGAGCCGCGTGTTTCCGATCGGCCCTCCCCGACACCTTGCTCTTGACTGCTGTGGCGGACATTCCTGGGTTTTCAACAATGACCTCGAGTAAATCCTCCATTAACTTTTGGTCGCTATTAAACCTTTTCTGCTTTGCCTCCTTGGCCTTCAGTGCTGTTTTACCCTCGGGGGTCATTGCTTCTGGAATACCGTAAAAGCATCTTATTTGACCGGACTGCCCGAGCTTGTCGACACCCACCATATCGGCGTAGTGACTATGCAAGGCGAATTCCCGCACCTTTGGGCTGAATCGGTTCTTGCCGATTATCAGGTACCTCATGTCGTCTTCCATCACGAGGTAGAGGTTTTGTTGCGTATCACCCTCCCATGCTCCTGCTCCTACAAAAGACATGTGTCGCGCATTGCCCAAGCTTGCTTTGGCAACGTGTCCAACCAAAATAATCGGAATGTCGTTAAAGCCATTTCTGAGATCAGAGACTGCCTTTGACACCTCAGAATTATCCGAGATGTTATCCAGATCAATCGTCGCATTAGTCGTATCCAAAACAATTACGGGAGGCGCTGAATAGACCCTACCCGCGGACGTTTTGTTATCGAGCCATAGATCCTCAATATGAGACTTTATCTGTACGATTTCAGCCACACTTAAGCGAGTAGCTTGCACTAGTTTGAATGCATTTGTGATCTCAAATGGGGACGCATCAATATGGCCGTTTTCTCGCATCGCCCACATGATTCTCGTTACCTGCTCGGGGTCTTCAGATACGTAGATAACATTGCGTTCTATTGATGCCCTCAAAGGGAAGGTGGAGGATAAACCCGCAACGCTCGCCATCAAGGGCACAAGAGCGGATGTTTTTCCCAGCCCCCTCTCTCCAGCAATCACAACGGTGCCTGCCGCGATTACATCATCTAATACAAACTCCACAATTTTGAGTTCATCGGGGCAAGAAGGAATAAATTCACACCATGGGTGGGACTTAGAAATACTACTCATCGTCTTTCCCCTTGTGATGTTTTCAGTAAATCGAGCACCTCTTCCCTCTTCCAATATGGGCGTTGCCCCATCTGGTAGGTTGGCTCTGGGAGGTACCCCTTTTTCCGCCAATGCCATACGGTTGTGGATGACTTCCCGAAATACTTCATGATGTCTTGCAAGTCCCAAACACCCTTTTCAACTGAACTTTCCATAACTGGCTCCTTTCCATGAGTTCGAAAGCGAGCTTGGGCGAGGTTGCGTCCAGCACAGTAACCGAGCTGGACGGTTATTTTCCGGCGATATAGCTCATGAAGGTTGATCTTGCGGGGCAAGCAAGGTCGTGGGTGCCATCTAGGCCACTCCATTCCCTTAAAAGGTCACGGTATGCCTGCGACTTTGACGGAGGCGTTTTACGTTTCTTGCAGTAGTGTTGGTAAAAGTCTTGAGAAATCTGCCGCCTCTTGGCCGCTTGGTCTGACTTAGTCTGATTTCCTGGGGCTATGCCCTTCTGTCGGTTAGCTTTCCTGACACGTCTATCCAATAGTCCACACAGTGTCATTATCTCGGTATTACCGATCTCGTTGAGATAGTGCCCTTTAAGTTGGTTTAACCGTTTAAGAACCCGTTTAGCATCCATCAACGCCTGAGACTCCAAATAAGATTGAGGCGGCTCAAACGCTTTTATCGCTGACTCGAGAAACGTAATCCTAAAAGCCTCGTCCATTTCTGTCTTAGCTCGCTTGAATGCGATCTCCTTAAATTGTTTCTCCCAGTTGGCTGTCGTCATTTGATCTCGCCTAGGACGAAATCACAGTTACCCAAAACAAAATCGCACCAAAGTTGCGACAGCTTATGACGTTGTTCAATGTACTTAGCGCGGTTGTAGGCGGCACGTACCTTTGACACCTCTACTCTATGCCCCTGCATCGCCTCCACAACACGATCAGAGAAGGAAACCTCTGTTTCCTCTGCCCAAGTCTTAAACGACGCTCTAAAGCCGTGGAAAGTCGGTATTTCATCGTCTAGGGATATGTCATCAGCGAAACACTCAACGTAGTGCTGTTTGACTGATTTATTGAGAGTGTTATCAGACATCTCTCTTTGCCCTGCACTCCAAAAAATAAGAGGCCCAGAACGAAGTTTTCTAGCTTCCTCGAGGATTTCCATGGCTCTACTACTCAAGTAGACAGTGTGCGGCCGACCCTGCTTAGTTCGCTCTGCGGGAAGTTGCCATTCCGAACCTTTAATTTCTTCCCACCTAGCGCCTCGCACCTCGCCCGATCGCGCAATGGTAAGCACACCAAATTCAATTGCTAACTTGGTTAATAGGTTTGCGCGCGGAGAGACCCGCAAATAAGCAAGAAATTCATTGATTTGCGTAAATGGCATTGAGGGGTGATGTCGTGGCTGATGGATTACCTTGGGCAAGTCATCCTTTATCCCCACAGCCACATTTTTGGGCGCCAGATCATGATTAACTGCTCTCTGGAGGATCGCATCTATCCGCCCTCTTACCCTATCCGCAGTTACGTGTTTGCTTTCCCACAGAGTTCCCCCAGGAACTCTTTGAAGTAAAAGATCCTCGACATCTTTTCTGAGCACCTTGTCCACGTCCCTGTCTCCGATGTACGGATACACCCACGTTTCCAGGGTTGATTGCCACTGATGTCGGGTCTTTCTCGAAGAGTTTTTTAATTTGGTGGAAATGTGCGTTTCAGCGCAGGATCTGAAGCTGGGGACGTTTGTGGGATTACGTGGATCAACACCTGCCTTGATCAATGATCGCCACTCACGCGCCTTCGCACGGGCGTCTGATAACCCTAACTCAGGGTACTTACCTAGCGCATACTCTTTACGCTTGCCCTTATATTGAACTTTAAGGAACCAATCGCGCGTTCCACCACGAGTAACTCGGAACAGTAATCCGTCTCCGTCACTGTATTTGCCCAACACTTTTTTCGGTAACTCTTGAGCTGTAAGAGGCATGGTCAACACTTTTAGGTCAACACTCGAGTTTATATAATGCAACGTAACAAAACACTATGCAATGCTGATAGCCGCATGAACTCTGGATTTGTGCGCCATGCGCAAGCCTTCGAAACACAATGAAATGAGGTAATGGCGGAGCGGACGGGACTCGAACCCGCGACCCCCGGCGTGACAGGCCGGTATTCTAACCAACTGAACTACCGCTCCAGGTAGCCGACACTAGAGGTGTCGATAGATCCAAATTCCAGGGAATTTGGTGGGTGGTGACGGGATCGAACCGCCGACCCTCTGCTTGTAAGGCAGATGCTCTCCCAGCTGAGCTAACCACCCTGGCAAGGAATCGGCGATTATAGAGACGCCTGAATAAGTGTCAATTACCTTTCACAAATAAGTCAGCATTTTTTCTGCTATGTCTAACGACACCCAACCAACTTGTGTACACTTCGCGCTCGTTTGACCGGCACGAGCAACAACCGTGGAACTTTACACAGACTTTCGCTTTGAAGCAGCGCATCGCCTGCCCATGGTGCCCGCCGGACATCCTTGCGAGCGCTTGCACGGTCATTCGTATTTCGTGCGACTCACCATCGATGGTGAGGTCAATCCTGACACCGGATGGGTGATGGATTTTGACGACATCAATACAGCCTTTGCACCCATCCTGGCACAGCTCGACCACTACTACCTGAATGAAGTCGAAGGGCTTGAAAACCCCACCAGCGAGAATTTAGCGCGTTGGATCTGGACCCGCCTAAAACCTGAACTTCCCATCCTCGTAGCGGTAGAAATCAAGGAAACTTGCACCGTTGGCTGCATTTATCGCGGCGAGTAAGTCTTTAGTGCATCGTTGAAATCGATCGCACTTTCATGATTTTTTTAATTTTTTTACAAAAACCTATTGACTCATGAAAAAAGGTTATTCACACGGAAGCCATGTCATCAATTTGTAACTAACTTAGTTACATCTGCCTGCAAACTACTTAATATTTATATCGTAACCGATTGTTTTTATTGAAATAATAGGCATTGGTTAAAATTTAACCAATTTGTTTGGGTTCCCTTATTTAAAGGGATTCTTCATCGAACAAACAAATTACCCACTAAATTATCCACAGGTTTTGTGGACACTTTTGATGAGTCTGCTGTGCACTTTTATGGTGCGATGAATCGCCCAATTAAAGAGAGTACTGTTTCAGTCTGCTCCTGATGCAACCAATGCCCTGCATTCTTAACGGTTACGACGTTAAGGGCACCAAATAGGTGCGCAAAATCTTGTTTCGTGGTTTTTGGTACGTAGGCGGAGTCAGCGCCCCGGATCACCAACGAAGGTATTTGGCAGGGTAACCCATGGGCTTCCTGCACTTCGATACCAGACAACATGTGCCGGTAGTCAGCCTCCAATTGGACCAGATTGAACCGCCAATCGATCAAACCAGACTCATCTGTGTAAGCACTGGTCAACAAGAAGTCAGCAACCGAGGACTCCTCCATATGCGTCAACAAAACATCTCGCGCACCGGCTCGGGTTTTTACTCCGGCTGCCTTTACTGCATTGAGACCTGCGAAGATGTGATCGTGTCGGCGGACGGTATACGCCATGGGTGATATGTCGAGAATGACAAGCCGCTTGATCAACTCTGGACGGTTAACCGCCAGCTGCATGGCAACCTTCCCACCCAGCGAGTGACCGATGACACAACAGTTCGTTAGTTGCTGATCGTCCATCCACGCTGCCACGCAGTGTGCATAACTCTGAATGGAAGCCTCGGGCAACCAGTCAGATCGGCCGTGATCCGGCAAATCGATGCTGTGTACTCGATGCTCCTCCTTTAGGCCACTTGAGATTTGCCCTAAGTTATTACCCGACCCAAACAGCCCATGAAGCAAAACGACGTTTGAATCGCCCTCCCCCGAGGTTTTCACGTGTAATTGCTCTGCCACTCACACTGCTCCTTTGTTACGATCGCGACATCGCTACATTCGATGTCGTTCTGGGGGATGCATGTTTAATAAAAATCATCGGCTATCTGCTGTCTATGTTACCGCTGTGCTTACCTGTCTTGCACTGGTAAATGGCTGTGCATCGGGAACCGTAAGTGGCTCGGGTTACAACCCAACGACCGTTACCAACCAGGTCGATCAAGAGGGGCTTGATGCGGCCAATATCAAACGCGTGGTCATTGCTGATGTAAATCTCGGCTCTCCCTCTCGAAAGTATCTACAGAAGCGCGAAAAAGATGTAGATGCCTTCGTCGCAGCCGCGCTTGAGAGCCATGGCTGGGAGGTTGTCTCCTCTCGCGAGTTCTCACAGCGATGGCGCAACGCGGTCTCGATGTTTGGTAATCCAGTAGACCCCACTACCGGTCGAGTCAATAGCCGAACGTTCTCCCGAATTGTCCAGACGGTGCGCGATCAGATCATGGAAAGCTCCAATATTGATGCACTGGTATTCACGGACCTGTTAGAGAAGGACGTCTACTTTGCTCAGGGTGTTAACCGCGTCGCGCGATGGGACGGCGTCAGTCGTAAACCACCCACTCAAGGCGCTGGCGATGGTGTATCGGTAAACTTCAACTGGGGCGCACCGGTAGCAGCTACCACCATACGCATCTCCGTCTTCAATACCGATCTCAAATTGTTGTTCAGTGGTGAGGGCGGCATAGCGCTTAATGAAGCCGTTGATGTGCGCAGTGGCTCAGGCTTTGTAAGACGGCGCGAGATTCTCGGCAATGAAGATCACGTCAGGGAGGGTATCGCGCTAGCGCTACATCCTCTGGTACCTATGGCTAAGTGGCCGGGCAACCCTGACTGAGTGAAGTTGTCCGGCTCATTGTAGTTACTGAGAGAGGGTCACTTATAAAGGGGCACTTATGGAGAGTTTCTTAGACAGAGTTTTCCGAAGAGCATTACCCAAACAGCGAGCCGGTTCTATCCAGCACCCAAAACGTCGAAACCGCGCCTAGCAAATACACGGGCGCAATCTGTAACCAGGGCGCTCGGCTGATTTTTGAGATCATCGCACCGGCGAGCGTCAGCAGTGCAATGAACGCTAGCTGCCCCACCTCGATGCCCACATTGAAGAATAAGAGCGCTGTCGGTAGGTGCATTTGCGGCAAGCCCGTCTCAGCCAGGGCCCCGGCAAAGCCCATTCCGTGGAGCAATCCGAACCCGCCAGCCAGATACCACGGTTTATCCCACAGTCGACTCTTCTTCTCGGGCCGCGACAACTCAAGCGCCAGCACCCAAATCGACACGGCAATCAGCCACTCGATGAGCGCCTCAGGATTGGTCACGAACCCCAGAGACACGAGCGCAAGCGTGATGCTGTGGCCAACCGTGAAGGCCGTAACCGTATAGACAAGCCGCGCGCCCCAACCTACCAATAACAAGAGGCCCGCAACGAAGAACAGGTGGTCGGTACCAATCGCAATGTGCTCAGCGCCCAGCCACAGATAATGCAGTGCCGTCGCCAAGCCAGACCGTTGTGCGGGCACCTTAAAGCTCGGGCTATCGGCCGTCAGTACTTCCTGAAAGAAGACATCCGGGTGAGGCCGAACAGACACCACCGCCGACGACTGATTGGCCGCCAATCCGGAGACCTCCAAGGTAAGCCCCTCAAGCGATTCACCAGCACAGGCCCACTGCTGGCGCAGCACCTTTCCCGTCCCTTCAGGGAACCAGGGCGTCTCGGAAAGCACTTCACAGTCGTCCGGCTTGATCGGGAGCATGGGTACGTTAGATGTCGCTTCCGCGGGGGTTTTCCATACAACTGATATTTCACCGTTAGTGAGCGCCCTGACATCCAGAGCTGACGGAGCAAACCGGTGTGCCTCCGCAGCAAGCGGGGCGATGAGCAGAAGCAACAGGCTGATTACTCGCATCATAGCCGTACCTCGTACTGCTGAAGCGTGGAGTCGACCCACTCTTGAATGGCCTGATCGTCTAAATTCCGGCGAATGTCACGGCGCAAATCCTGCGCGACCTCGGCGAAGCTTTTCACTCGGCTTTCGGAAATATCGTCGACCCATACCCAGTGGCTACCAAATACAGATCGAATGGGGCCCACCCACTCGCCCAGCGACTCGGCCTGAGACGCAAAGCCGTAGGCAAACTCATCACCAAACTGCCGAGAGATCTCCGGCAAACTGCGCTCCCGGAACTGATACCCCGCTAGGAAGACATCACCCACCTCTCGGGCTTGCTCAGGGCTTGCATCATCACCCAGCCGTGCAAGCAGCTTCGACCGCTTCTCATCAGACGCGTCATCACGAAGAAAAACGTGCGTGAAGCTGTAGCGCACCGGCACCAGAAAATTATCTCGTTGCGCGTCATACTCAACTTGCAAATCCTGCTCGGTAATCGTGGGATTTCCTCGACTGGCCACGATCAGTGTTTCCATCACCTGCACCGTGCGTCGACGAATCACCTCATCTGCCAAATGCAAACGCAGTTCAAAGGCTTCCCTGAGTAGCGTTTGTTCATCGACGTCACGCCCGGGATCCATAAAGCGCATATTGCGGATAAGACGGCGCTGAACCACTTGGTCCTGCTCGATAAAACCGCGGTCCAGTGCCTCAATGAACAGTAGCTCGTCGCGTATTTCTCGCTCTTTGATGGCAACCACTTGCGACTCATTGAGCTCTGCTCCCTGAAGCTGAGACAACGCGTCAGCTTGCAACGCTACGCGCTCAGCATTAGGTGGTCCAATGACAGGTTTAGGTTCTGGAAAAAACGTTCGGTCGAGCAGAAAGAGACCCAACCCAATGATGACAAACTGACCCCAGACAGATCGAAATAACCGCATTACTGCACACTCCCCCAAGAGCGCTAAAAGTGCGTCATGTAATCCTCAGGGTCAAGAGTCGGCGTCAGTTTTGAAGGGCCTTCGCGTGTGCCTAAATAAAGGAAACCAACTACCTCATCTTTGTCACCACCCCCAAGTGCTGAGATCACATGCGGGTCGGTGGCATACAGTCCTGTTCGCCACATTGAACCGAAGCCCAACGCATTGGCAGCAAGCGACATGGCATACGTAGCAGCGGCTGCAGAGCCGATCTGCTCATTACGCTCAACCTTTGGGTGATCTTTAAACTTAAGCAGTACCGCAATAATCACAGGCGCACGCAATGGTGCTTTGAGTGCCTTATTCAGCTGCGCCTCGTCAGTTACACCGCGAAGTTTCAGGCTCTCGTTAAGTACCACACCAAGCGCGCCCCTACGCTCGCCTTCCACTATGACAAAGTGCCATGGTCGCTGCATGGCATGATCAGGCGCCCGCATGCCAGCACGAATAATGGTGTCAAGCTCATTCTGCGAAGGTCCGGGGAAACCGAGACTCGCATGCGATACCCGCTGAGTGAGTAATTGAATAGTGGATGAGGGATTATCTGCCATCGATAAAGTTTAACAGTTGCTCGCGTATTAGGTCTCTAGCAGCCAATCGGATGGCATGAGCCTGTTATTGGTTGAAATTTCAACATCACCCAATTTGAGCTTTCCTAAGTCTGCCTCGATATCGCTATCATCGAGCACACCGTCATTGAAACGATAAAGTGGCTGCCAATCGCCAGAGAGACGGGAGTCCTCGATATCCTGTCGCCGCTGCTGAGTCGCCTCAAAGCGTGCCTGCCATGCATCGAGTGCTCGCCCTCCATGCAGACCTTTGAGCAGCGAATGCGACACTGCTGGGCTAATTACAGTCGCTGTTGCGTTGTTGCCACCAAAGCCTTTGCTGTTAACCAGTGAATAAGCGCATTGGTTGGTTGGTGCGTTATCGAGCAAGAAGCTCAGCCGGTCGGTCTCAACATCCTCAGCAACGCTCTCAATCGTGCCGATGCCAGGTATCCAACCGGAGTCCCAGACGCCCAAAAGCGCAGAAAGCTGATCGCCACCGGCGGCGCCCAGGGAGTGCCCCGTGTGACTCTTAATTGCCGAGACGCGCCAGTCCGAAACCCCCATGGCCTTCGCTACTGTACTCATGACCGCTGACTCGGTGGTCCTATTTTGTGGTGTACCGGTGCCGTGCGCCATGACCAAGCCCTGCGACCGGAAGACGGTATCACCGACGATATCGCGCGCTGCCTGCGCAGCACGGGCCATAGTAAGATAATTACCGGGGCCGGGGCCTGGGATCGACTTCTTGGCGCCATCCGCATGAACCGATACGAAGGGCACGGCACCCAGGACGGGCGCGCCCTGCTCTAGCGCCAACTCGTCATCCATCAACACGAGAATCTGCGCCGATTCCGCCATAACAAAGCCACAGTTATTACCGAAGGGCCGGCAGGCTGAGCGATAATCAACCAATCCATCTCCATCGATACCTTGCAAGGCTCTTAATTCTTTATCTGTCGCCAGAGCGCCCATGGCCACATAGCCATCCATGAGGGATGGAAGTATGGGCGCCTCAGAGGCACCGACGACGGCAATACGCGCGCGACCCGATCGAATGTCATCGACACCGCGCTGTAGGTTGTACAGGAAGGTAGCGCAGGCACCGAGCGCGGGACCTGTCTGACCAAGTGACTTAAGCACGTAGGCGTTCAAAAAATCGCCTGGCATTTCTGCAAAGCCCAAGGGGCAATTCTTTGCTAACACCCGCTCGCCGCGCAGTGCGGCCGTGAGCATACCGCCCGTTGCAGCCTCATCCAGCTGACCCATTGAACTCGACACATAAACGCTGACCGCATCGGGCGATAAGCCGGCTGTCAACTGATCCCAGTCCAAGCCCAAGTCTGCCAACGCATCCGACATGGCATAGATTGACATCTGCAGCCCACGGGGATGATTTCGAGAGGTGTAGAGCGCGCCGGGGTCAAAACCCGAAGGCAACTGACCTGCGACTCCGACATCAAATTCGCGCTCGGCGGCGACGTAAACGGTGTCACCCGATGACAGTCCTCGGAGTGCATCAGTAGCCCGCGACGTGGCAAAACCATCAGGGGTTAAGTTGACGACCCCGTGCACATCATCAACGCGGAACCGGTAATTCGTCGGAACAGCAGCGGGATCAAAGTGGACACGCTCTATTTTCCGGACAAGCGTGCCATCCAGGACTTCGTCAACGTCCTGAGCATCCATCATTACCGTCAATGCGCGCGCTGTTTCATCGCGCTTAGCCTGATCGAGCGAATCAAATACGAGTCGGTTGTGCGCGTGCCGATGGGAGGTTCTTCCGGCCGTATTGATCCCTCCGGACGCAACGATGATGGGCAGCTTTGCCATAATTTTGTTACCACAAATACAACTCAACGCCCTAGATTGTAGATAGCGACGTCGATATGATTTGTTTTTTACAGACACAAATCATGAAAAAACCGACGGAAAAATTTCGCAGAACGAGCCGAAGACCCAGACGAACACCGAGAATAGGTGCGCTCGTCCACGAGTTTGCATTGGCAAGTTCGGTCACTTTGCCCTCCGAGCTGGCTATGGCTGCCGCACAAGCCAGCGGCCAAAGTACCGGCACTAGCGAGCTGCCCGTGACCTTATTTTCCCCAAAAGGAGGGCAGGTGACGACCAGCGGTGGGCTGGAGATTGCGACGCAACCTGTTTCCGAGGCAGCGGCGCTGGATCTCCTTGTCATCGCAGCAATTTGGCGTGATCCGCGTCGTGTGATCAAACGCCATCCCGAGCTAATTCCCTTTATTGCGAAGCTGGTCAACCAAGGCTCTACCATCGCCGCCGTCGGCACAGGCAGTTTCCTTTTAGCCGAGACAGGGCTTCTTGATAAAAAGCCGGCCACCACACACTGGTTTTGGTTAGACGAGTTTGCATCGCGCTACCCCGCTGTTGACCTGCGCCGCGATGAACTCATCGTGCAGTCGGACAATCTCTACTGCGCGGGGAGCGTCAACTCCATCAGTGACTTGCTGGTCTACCTCATGGGTAATTTCTACAACACCAACATTGCGCGCCATGTGGAGAACCAGTTCTCGCCTGAGATACGTCGGCGGTTTAAATCTACGCACTTGGGCTCGCAGGTTATTCGAGAGCATCGAGACAAGGTGGTTCTAGATGTCCAGATGTACCTGCAGGAGAAATTCACCCAGCCCCTCTCCATGGCGTCGATTGCAACGACATTCCAACTTTCGGAACGAACTTTAACGCGCCGTTTCCAGCGCGCTGCGGGCACGTCACCATGGCAGTACTTGCTCAACCTACGGCTGTCAGAGGCGGAATCGCTCTTGAGAACAACCAACTTGAGCGTCACACAGGTTGCTGCGGAAGTGGGCATGGTTGATTCAGCACATTTCGCTCGGCAATTTAAAAAGGCCAATCGATTGAGCCCATCGGAGTACCGTAAAGCTGTAAAAGGAAAGGTGTTTTCACCTATTTGAACGCCCCCTCGCATTGTGGCGCCATCGCGCCTGTGGCTTAATCCACCCCCCAGTCAAGCTAACGCATAAACGGGACATAACATGTCAGAAGCAATCTATATCGTGGGCGGTGCCAGAACACCCATGGGTGGACTGATGGGCGACCTCGCCTCCGTCTCAGCACCACAATTAGGCAGCACCGCGATTAAAGCCGCTGTGGAACGCGCCAATCTCGATGCAGCAGTCATTGATGAAGTGTTTATGGGCTGCGTACTGCCCGCAGGACTCAAGCAGTGCCCGGCGCGCCAGGCTGCTCGCTACGCCGGTGTGCCCGACCACGTGGGTGCCGTTACCGTGAACAAGGCCTGCGGCAGTGGCATGCAGGCAACGATCTTTGGCATCGACAGTATCCGTGCCGGAACCAATAGCATTGCTATTGCCGGTGGTCTCGAGAGCATGTCGAACGCACCGCACCTGATGCCCTCAGGACGCGCGGGACAACGTCTGGGTCATACCAAGATTTACGATCATATGTTCATGGATGGCTTAGAAGACGCCTATACAGGTGGCGCTATGGGCAGTTTTGCGCAGGCGACAGCCGATGAGCACGGTATTACGCGAGAAGCCATGGATGACTTCGCGATTCAGAGCCTGACACGCGCTAAAAATGCGATCGAACAAGGCCTGCTAAAGGCAGAAACTGCGCCCGTAGAGGTCAAAACACGACGAGAAACCATCACGGTTGTCGATGATGAGCAACCGCACAAAGGTCGCATCGACAAGATTCCCAGCTTGCGCGCGGCGTTTGCGCAAGACGGCACCATTACTGCAGCCAACGCTTCTTCTATTTCAGACGGTGCAAGCGCACTTATTCTAGCGAGTGAGTCAGCGGTCGAAGCCCATGGCTTAAAGCCAATGGCAAAGATCGTTGCACATGCGCGTTCCAGCCGCCTGCCTGCGGAGTTCACATTGGCACCCGTTGATGCCATTTCTTCGCTGCTCGATGAAACCGGTTGGTCTGCTGATGACGTAGATCTGTGGGAGATTAACGAGGCCTTTGCCATGGTCACCATGCTGGCAATGAAAGCGCATGGCCTCGATCACAGCAAAGTCAACGTGCACGGCGGTGCGTGCGCCCAGGGCCACCCTATTGGCTCCACCGGCTCTCGAATCATCGTGACGCTCATGCACGCAATGCATCACTATGGCAAGGAGCGCGGTGTGGCCGCGCTGTGTATTGGTGGTGGTGAGGCTACTGCCGTTGCGATTGAGAAGTGCTGATAGCGAACTAGAGAAAGGCAGTAAAAGATCGTGCTAGAGCAGGAGAGTTAAGATGGCCCTCGATACCGTGCCAGATATCTTGGACGACATTCGCGAAGGTAAAATGGTCATCCTCATGGATGATGAGGACAGGGAAAACGAGGGAGACCTTGTAATTGCTGCCGAGAAAGTCACGCCAGAGATTATCAACTTCTTTGCCAGTGAGGCCTGCGGTCTGATTTGCATGCCCATCACCGCAGAGCGTGCGAGGCAGCTGCGCATACCACTGATGGTTCGTGACAACCGCTCTCAGCACGAGACCAACTTCACCGTATCGATCGATGCGACGCACTCGGTAGGTCCCGGTGTCAGCGCACGTCAGCGTGCGCATACCATTCTCGAGGCCGTGAAAGCCGATGCGACGCCCTCTGACATTTCGCAACCTGGACATATCTTCCCCTTGGTCGCAAAACATGGTGGCGTCCTGCAACGTGCGGGTCATACCGAGGCGGGCGTAGATCTGGCTCGCATGGCTGGCTGTGAACCGGCTGCTGTCATTGTCGAGATCATGAATGAAGATGGCACAATGGCGCGACGGCCTGAGTTAGAGGTGTTTGCGAAAAAACATAATCTTCGCATTGGAACGATCGCTGACCTTATTGAGTATCGTGCCTTGCACGAGCAGTCCGTACGCTGCACCGGCGAATTCCCCATCGACACACAATGGGGCAAGTTCACGCTGACGACTTTCGAAGACCTGGTCGATGGCCAAATTCAATATGCGCTGCACCAAGGCGACCTGACTGGCGCAGACCTACCCGTGCGCATACAACCCATCAACACGCTCCGCGATGTATTGGGCACACGTCTACCGCAGGGATCTCAAGGTTGGTCTTACGAATCCGCCATGGCCTATATCGCTGAGCAAGGACGGGGGCTCGTTGTAATGCTGGGTGGCTGGGAGTCTCCCGAGGCAATCATGCGCAATATCGCAGAGCTTGCAGGTGAAGCCGCAGCAGAGGCACCGCCTCAGAACTACAGGGTTATTGGCACAGGCGCACAGATACTCCGGCACCTAGGTGTTACAAACATGAACGTCATGTCCGCACCGATCAAATTCAATGCAATCTCTGGATTCCAGCTGGAAGTATCAGGCTTTATCTCGCGACCCAGCGAGAGCTAATCGCTTTATCCACGTGTGGGCATCGGTAACGTGTTTGCCTAGCTGTGGAACGTTACCGCTGACTCAAGATCGGTTCGATCCGTGACGACGTCATTGATCGGCGTATCCACGGGGTAACCAAACGACAGCCCAAACATCAACTTGTGATGCTCTGGAACGTCTATGACTTCACGAATCTGCTTTGCCATGAATCCAAGCGCAGTCTGAGGGCAAGAGCCAAGACCTTGGGCCGTTAAGCCCAGCATGACCGTTTGCGTGAACATCCCCAAGTCACAGGCCTCACGAAGACCAAAGCCATCGGGCAGCATGAAGAAAGCCACAACCGGTGCATCAAAAAAGCGGAAGTTCCCCATGAACCATTCCTGTCGTTTGGCTTTTTCCTCACGTGGAATCCCAAGCGCGTCATACAGCGCCTTAGCAGCACCGTACTGGCGATCTTTGTAAACGCCCTCGTAGACGCCCTCATATGGGAAGTCAGGCGCTACATCACCCATGGCGAAGGCAGCCGGCAGCTTTTCACGTAATTGCTCGAGCTTATCACCCGTCACAATGTGAACGAACCATGGCTGGGTGTTGCAGTTGCTGGGTGCACGAAGCGCGGGCGCAAATACGGCGTCGATAATCTCTCGGCTGACTGGGTCAGATTTAAACGCTCGTATGGATCGCCGCTCGTTGACTATCGTCTGAAATGTTTCCGCTGTGCTGCTCATGACGCTACCTATGTCTATTTCTGCTATCTGCAAACCAAAAAAGTCGATGCAGCGAGGCTACACCGACTTCTGAACTGAGTGAATAGCCCAAACGGGACTATCCAGTGTCGTTACTTACTTAGAAGGAACGAACACTGCCATCAGGGTTAAGTGGCGCATCCTGATTAACGGGCCAAGCAGCATCAAACCCTGCCACGCCAAGCGGCTCGGGCACGTCAACTTTGACATCACCCATCGCGTCTGTTTTGGGCTGCGTACCGCTAAGCCACGCCATGGCGGCTGCGAAAGAATCCTCGTCCGCGTCTCCGAAGGGGCGCGTCGCATCATCAGCTGCCGCGAAGAAGGTAAAGCGGCCAGTACTGACAAGACCCGTGAAGTAACCGCCCTGCCCTTCACCGTTTTGAATTTCAAACGCAATCAGTCTCAGTCTTGTTTGGCAGTTGTCAGAGTCCAGATCAAAAGCGTATTGACCAACGGCTTTACCTGACGTCTCGGAACCCACGATTGCAAGCTCGATATGCGGATCCAAGCCATTGATCAGGAGTTCGCTTGCTGACGCTGAGCCGCCGGTGGTGATGAATGCGATTCGAAGCGGACTAAAGGTCTCAGGCAACTGAGCGAAGTTCGCTGTACTGTTCTGATCCTGATGCTTGTCGTTGAGATTCACGATATAGCTCAACTCACCGTTTGCCGTTTCGCCGGCCAACAGATTTAAGAAGGTCTCAGCTACTCGTACCAGACCACCACCGTTGTACCGAAGGTCGATAATGAGATCAGTGACGCCAGCCTCACCAAAGGTTGTTGCCGCAGCTCGAAGTGGACCATCCGCCGCGTCGATAAATGTTCGGAAGTTGATGTAGCCAACGGGACCACCGCTGTCTCTTGGGATTACCAGCGCATCGCCAGCCAAAGGCGTTGTGCTAGTTTCTGCTGTGGTTACGGTAATCTCGCTAGTCACGCCCTCATATTCGACACGGAAGACTGTCGTTTGTAGCTCTCCACGCGCACCGAAAACAGCGCCAGGCAGCTCAGCATTTCGGGCGACCATTTCGTCCCAGGTCTCAAAGTCACTCTCACCGTCGCGTTTGACGGCTAACAGACGTTGGCCTCGTCGAATACCTGCGGTATGCGCAGGGCCCTCCTCATAGGAGTCGGCAAAATAAAAGTTGTTGTTGATGATGCGGTAGCGCACGCCATAACCGTAAAACGTACCTGAGGTGAAACGCGCCTCATCTTCCTCGATGGTTGTGAGATAGGAGAAACCCGGATCACGGCCTGACCCGTCTGTCCAAATGGGCTGCATGATGGCAGCGAGGTAGTCGGATGCATCGTCATAGTCGTTCTCATTGACCTGCGCGAGTTCGTCGTACCAGTAGTAATAGCTTTCAGACACCTCTTTAACGAACTGAATCTGCGCTGTGTTACCGCATGGATCCGTTGTGCTACCACCACCAGACCCACCACCTGCTGTCGGCTGCTGGGGTGTTGTGCCACCGCTACCACCGCCACCGCATGCGGTAACCAATACGCTAAAGCCCAGTGTAATAATCAGTTGCTTTGACACGATAACTCCTATGTTT
>MDTA01066334.1_pt1 | contig 19633 bp, 16 predicted proteins | sample 811151 | NCBI WGS metagenome assembly MDTA01 (sample SAMN05326648, study PRJNA326480) | marine metagenome | isolation source: seawater | place: Indian Ocean: South | collected 2010 | reverse complement strand
CAAGCACAAAATAAATTAGAAAAATTTAGAAAAAAAAATAAAAATTATCTTTTTCCTAGTTTTAATACTATCGCAGGTACAGGGTCAAATGGTGCAATTGTTCATTACAGAGCCAATGCGAAAACTAATAAGATTATAAAAAAAGAACATTTATTTTTATGCGACTCTGGTGGACAATATAAATATGGAACTACAGATGTAACAAGAACTATTTGTTTCTCTAAGCAACCAAATTATATTAAAAACATTTTTACAAAAGTTCTCAAGGGACATATCGCCGTGGCAACAAGTAACCTTAATAAAATTAAAACTGGAAATAAATTAGATCTTGAAGCTAGAAAATTCTTGAAAAAATCTGGATTAGATTATTCCCATGGCACAGGTCATGGTGTTGGTTTTTTTTTAAATGTGCATGAAGGACCACAAGCAATATCAAAATATAATAATATAAAACTAAAAAAAGGAATGATTTTAAGCAATGAACCTGGATATTACAAAGAAGGAAAATTTGGAATAAGAATTGAAAATTTGGTTTTTGTTAATCAAAATAAAAATAATTTATTTTTTGAAAATTTAACTCTTGCACCAATCGAAAAAGATCTAATAAATTTTAAATTATTAAATAAATTTGAAAAAGATTATCTTTTTAAATATCATTTGATAGTTTACTCAAAACTTTCAAAATTTTTAAATAAAAATGAAAAAAAATGGTTATTAAGTTTTCTTTAACATTTTTAACCATTGATCTTGATTAATAATATTGATTTTTAAATCCTTGGCTAAATTAATTTTTTTGGTTGTAGGTTTTTCACCAATTACTAGAAAATCAAGTTTTTTATTTACATTGCTAATAATTTTACCAGAATTCTTTTCAACTAAAGATTTTGCTTCAGCTCTACTTATTTCATTTAACTTGCCAGTAAATAAGAACGTTTTATTTTTAAGAGCACCTGTTTTATTAGATTGATTCTCTACTTGGATATCTAGAACTTTATTTAATTCTGATAAAATTTTAAGATTAGTTTTGCTTGAAAAAAAATTTTTTACAGAATTAATTTGAGTGTCGCCTATCCCGTCGATATTCAAAACTTCTGTAAAATTTTTTTTATTCACAAATTTAAAAAAATTTTCAGGTTTTTTTAAATGTAATGCTAATAATTTAGCATTCTCTTGTCCTATATGTCTTATTCCTAAAGAGTAAATAAATCTATAAAAACTTATTTTTCTTTTACTATCAATAGAGTATTTGAGATTTGAAACAGACAAATTTCCCCATCCATCTAAATCTTTTATTTTTTTATAGTTTAAACTAAAAATATCTTGAGGAAATCTTATTAATTTAAGTTCCCAAAAATTTTCAATAATTTTCTTTCCTAGCCCATCTATATTAAATGCTTCTTTTGAAACAAAATGTTTTAATTTTTCTATAGCTATTTTTTCACATGTATATTCTTCATTTGCACATCTACGCACAGCATCCTTTTTTTTTGTTAAAGCATTATATTCTTTAATTGTTGCAGAACCGCATGATGGACATTTTATAGGAAATATGAATTTTATTGAATTTTTTGATCTCTTTGTTGTGTTTACTGATATTACCCTTGGTATAACATCGCCAGCCCGCTCTACTGTAACAATGTCACCAACTCTTATATCTTTTCTTTTTATTTCATCTTCATTATGCAACGAAGCATTTGAAACTACTACACCGCCAATATTCACAGGCTTAATTTTTGCAACTGGAGTTAAGGCCCCTGTTCTACCAACTTGAATTTCTATCTTTAATATCTTGGAAACTGAATTGTTTGCTGAAAACTTATGAGCAATCGCCCATCGAGGCGCGTTTGTGATAAAACCAAGTCTTGATTGTAATGAAAAATCGTTAATTTTATATACTATTCCATCTATATCAAAATCAATCTTTTGTCTTTTTTGCTCTAATTCATTGTGATGATAAATTAAATTATCAACTCCTTTAATAGTCTTGTTATATTCATTAGTTTTAAAGCCCCATATTTTTAATTTTTCTAAAAATTCTGACTGGGTCGTAATATTTGATTCTTTTATAAAACCATAAGTGTATGCTATAAACTTTAATGGTATCTTACTAGTTTCTTTTGGATCCTTTTGTCTTAAAGACCCAGAAGCAGCATTCCTTGGATTTGCAAATTTGTCTTCTATTTTTTTAAAATCTTTATTTGTAATAAAAACTTCTCCTCTTATATCTATTTCATCTGGGAATGTTTCATTTATTACATTTTTTGGAATGTCTTTAATAGTTTTTAGATTTTCTGTAATATCTTCACCTTCAACTCCATCCCCTCTAGAAAGTCCTTGAACAAATTTGCCATTTTTAAAAAAAATAGAAGCAGAAATTCCATCTATTTTTGGTTCTGCACTATACTCAATTGAATTATTATTATCCAAACTTAAAAAATTTATAATTTTTTTTTCAAAATTTATTAAATCATCTTTATTAAAGGCGTTATTTAGAGATAACATTGGAACTTTATGTTTTATTTTTTTGAATGTTTTTGATGGCTTGTATCCAACTTTTAATGACGGTGATTTTTTATTTTTTAAAAATTTATATTTTTTTTCTAAAGTAAAGATTTGATTTTTAAGTTGATCATATTCAGAATCATTAACTAAAGGACTGCTGTTTAAATAATAAGCCTCGTCATATTTGTCTAAAAGATCAATTTTTTTTAAGTAATCTTTTTTAATTATACTGTTGCCATTTTTCATTGAAAAAGTTTTTTAAATCTTCTAAAGACTGACTCCTTATCTTTTTTAATTTCAGAAGAAACTTTATAATCTCGATTAAAAACCTTATATGATTCTTCGTACCACTCACTTGATTGATAATTATAGCCAAGTAAATTTGCGTATTTTTCTGCTTCCTCTGTAAGTCCTATTTTATAATTTGTTTCTACTAATCTATGTAAAGCTTCCTCAACAAATATGGTTGTTTCATAATAATTCAAAACATTTTTAAATCTATTTATTGCTGCTACCCATTTTTTTTTTTTTAAATAATATCTTCCAATATACATTTCTTTAGATGCTAAAACGTCTTGTATAAGATTAATTTTGAATTTTGCATCCTGGGCAAAATCAGTATTCGGGTATTTTTCAATTACATATTCAAATTTTTTTTTGGATAACAAAAGTGGTTCTAAATCTTTTTTTTCATCAACTATGCTTTCATAGTGACACATCGCTAATAAAAAATAAGCATAGTCTAAATTTTGATGGTTTGGATATTTTGATATAAATCTTTCTAGCTCTGATATTGCCCTAGGATAATAATTTTGAGAATAAAATGCATATCCTGCCATTAGAACAGATTTTGGCGCCCATTCTGATTGTGGGTATAAAAGTTCTGCTTCATTAAATTTTTTGGCTGCGAAGATTACATCGCCTCTCTCCAATTCTTTGTAGCCTTCCTCATATGCATCTATCATTTGAAGTTCCAAGTCCTTCTCTTGAATAATAGAAACTTTTTTATCTTTTGATGAACAAGTGGCAAGAGCTGTTAACAGTATTAAAAAAATTAGTTTAAAGACTTTTTTCATCCTAAGTTTTTAACAGATTATATTAAAAACTAGAAATTATTTTAAGCAATAGATTTTAGTGGAATTTTGTTAATTATTGAGTGAGGTACACTTTTTTGCTTAAGCTCAAAAATTGAAAAATTATGATTCTCGCTAAAAAGTTTTCTTAATAGCTGATTAGTTAGTTTATGGCCACCTTGAGTACAAACTATTTTGCCTACTATCTTATGACCTGAGAGATACAAATCACCCATACAATCTAAAATCTTATGATTAACAAATTCTTTTTCATTTCTTAATCCTTCTTTATTTAAGACTTTATTTTCTTTTACAACAATCGCATTATCTAAAGATCCACCTTTAGCTAAATTCATTTTTTTAAGTTTTTCTATATCTTGAAAGAGACAAAATGTTCTAGAATTATAAATATCACTTAAATCATTTTCATAAACATTAATTACATTTCTTTGTGTTCCAATTAGTGGGTTATTAAATTTAATTTCGAAGTCAATTTCTAAGCTTGTTTTCGATGGTTCAATTGTAATTCTTTTTTCACCATCTACAACTTCAATTTTTTCTAAAATCTTAATTATTTTTATAGGTAAATTACTAATTTCTAATCCAACTTTTTTAATAGCTTGAACGAAAAATTTTGAAGATCCATCTTTTATTGGAACTTCGTCATTATTTATTTCTATTAAAGCGTTATCTACACCACATCCATATAAGGCTGCCATCAAGTGCTCCACAGTAGATATACTCACTCCTGAATTGTTACTTAAAGTTGTGCAAAGTGTTGCATCTGAAACATTATGAAAATTTGCATGAATTAAGTTATCACCTTTAACGTCAACTCTTTTAAAAACTATTCCTGTATTTGGTTTTGCAGGCAATATCTTTACTTTTACTTCTTTACCTTTATGAAGTGATACACCATCAAATACAATTGTGGATCTGATAGTTTTCTGATTTAAAATTGACATGTGAACTTATAGAATGGTCTTTATTAATAACAAAAACAACTAATGTTACGATAAAATACAGTTATGAAAAAATGTGGAAAATTCTTTCAAAAAAGCCCAGTTTGGTCGATTTTTTTTGGTTTATTTCAACTTCATTTATATTTGATCCCAAGAAAGCTCTAGTAGCAGCTTCGGTAAGGTTGTCTGAATCATCATCTAGCAATGTCCTTGCATATTTTGTGCATATAATCTTGTTAATTTTTATTTGATGTTTGCCAAAAAAATTTTTAAGGGGTTCAATAATTTTTGTGGAAAAACATACAAATTGAGCTTCAAGTATTAAATCTTTACAAACTTTTCCTATGGGCATTTGACTATGATGTGCACCATTTAGAAAAAAATTTTTTAGCAAAATATGGCCAATAATGAACTGTCGATTATTTCTTAAAATTTGTTGCTTTAAATCCTGTATTAAATATTCAAGTTGATTTTTTTGAATTTCTGTTTGATCAAAATTTTTTTTTACAGATAGGTTGATGTAAAGGTTAAGTGGACTATCAATCATTAAATTAATACTATTAATTGTATAATTAATTTCTTTTTCTAAATCTATTATTAATCCTTTTAAAATTTTATTAAGATTATCAAGAATAGTATCTATATTATTAAAATCATTTAAAACTTCAAATTCTGTAAATTTTATTTTTTTTTTATTTTTAATATCGATAATTATTAAGCTTATTTTTTGGTAATCTAAATTTATAAAAACTTCTAACTTATCCATCAGATAAAATAATTTTATTAGTTAGTCTCAAATCTATAATTTTTTTATCAAATTTTTTATCATTTAATAATTTTTTTGCTTTATTGATAAAAAATAAAACATTTTTTTCAGGTAATTTAATAATTGTTTTATTATTAAAAATGATATCCCATCTTTTTGAAGGGTAAAATTTTAGAGAATCAATTTCTTGAGAATTTAAGTTTGATTTTTTTAATAAATTTAAAAAATAGTTTATAGTTTCAATATCGGGATCACCAACAATTAAAGGTAGTTTAGACTGATATTTTTTATCCTCGAATATTTTACCATTTTCTCCTATATACATAGTTTTATCTCCAACTTTTATCATCGCTAAATGTTTTGTTCTATAGATTTTAACCTCTAAAGAATTTGGATAAACTTTATTTATTTGGAAAGATTTTAAAATAGGATAATTCTCAAAAATAGCAATTATATTTTTTTTATCTAAAAAAAATATATTTTTATCGGTTAAATATTTCAATTCTTTTACTATATTGTCATTAGTGATAATGTTTTTTATTTTAAAATTTTCTTCAAAAAAAATTTTTAGATTAAAGTTATTAATTGTACTTAATAAAAAAAATAAAAATAAATATATATAGATATTTTTTTTTTTACCTATTAACTGATGCATCATTTAAAATCCATTCTAATAATTTTAAAAAATTGATTCCTTTATAAGCAGCTATTTCTGGAACTAACGATAAACTAGTCATACCAGGTTGAGTATTAAGTTCTAATAAGTAAAATTTGTTATTAAGGAATTTAAAATCAGATCTTGTTACACCTCTGCACCCAAGAACCTTGTGAGCTTTTAGAGCAATGTTTAAAACTTTTTTCATATTGCTTGAACTTAATTTTACAGGTATTAAATGCTCAGTTTTTGCACTTGAGTTATACTTTGCTTTGTAATCATAAAATTTTCTTTTTGGTTTAAGCTCTATAGCGCCTAATTTTTTATTTCCAAGTATTGCAACTTGAATTTCTCTTACTCCAATATATTTTTCTATTAATACTTCCTCATATTTTTCAAGTTTTTTTAAATTTTTAATTATGTTTTTCTCTGAACATATATAAACATCAACACTAGAACCTTCATTAATTGGTTTAATTACTACTGGAAACTTAAGTTTTGACTTGATTTTATTTATTATTTTTTTCTTTGAATTTTTATTAGAAAATTCAAACTTAAAGTATTTGGGTGTTAAAATTTTATTTTTTTTAAAAATTTGTTTTGAAATCACTTTATTCATTGCGGTGTATGATGCTAAAATACCTGAGTGGGTATATTTTACTTTTTGGTCTTCAAGTATTGTTTGAATATATCCGTCTTCACCAAATCGTCCATGCAAAGCATTAAAAATTACATTTGGCTTAAATTTTTTTATTTTATAAATTAGCTGTTCGTTAGGCTCACAAAATAAAGTAATATATTTTTTTTTTAACTCTTTATTAACTTGTTTTGCAGTTTCTAGACTAATTTCTCTTTCCTTAGATAACCCTCCACCTAATATAAGCACCTTTTTTTTCATTTATTCAATAATTTCAATTTCAGTTTCTAAAGTAATTCCAGTTTTAATTTTTACTTGATTCTTTACATAATTAATTAATTTTTTCATATCATCAAATTTTGCATTTTTTGAATTTATAAAAAAATTACAGTGTTTATTTGAAATTTTCGCGTCACCAAATTTTTTATCTAAAGAAACTGATTTTTTAATTAATTGCCATACTTTTAAATCAGTTTGGTTTTTTGGATTTTTAAATGTACTTCCTCCTGTTTTTATTCTTGTGGGTTGGGCCAGATCTTTTTTATTTTTAAATTCCTTTATAATTTTCTCTATTTCATTCTTATTTTTCATTTCTCCTTTAAATGATGCGCTAAGAAAAATAAGATCCTTATCTAAAGGACTATATCTATAGTCAAAATTTATTTTTGATGATGGTATTGTTTGAATAGTTCCTTTTTTATCAATAACTTGTACAGATACTAATATATCTCTAAATTCTCTTCCAAAACATCCTGAATTTATTTTTAATCCGCCACCAACCGTTCCGGGTATACAGGATAAAAATTCGAAACCGCCTATATTATTTTCCATCGCAAAATCTGATAGTTTTTTATCGCTCACAGCAGAACCAGCTACTATTATATTGTTATGAATTAGAGATATATTTGAGAAATTTTTTCCTAACTTTATAACAGTTCCATCAAATTTCTTGTCTGTTAATAAAATATTTGAACCAGCACCTAAAACAAATATTCTTTCATTTTTTCCAAACTGTTTTAGAAAAAAAATTAAATCATTTAGATTATCTGGTTTAAAGTAAGCTTTAGTTTTGCCACCAATATTAAACCAATTCAATTTTTTTAAATCATAATTAAAAAAAAATTTACTTTTAATTTGTTTAGAAAATTTCTCTAATTTATTCATTATACTAAGCTAGGCAACTCTTTAATCCAATTTGAAATTGATCCAGCTCCCATACCTATTACTATTTTATTACCATAAATATTTTGTTTGATAAATCTAGCTAAGTTGTACTGGTCTTTAACTAAGTAAAGTTTAACCTTCGAATTTTTAATAATTTCCTTTGCAAAATTATAATAATTAAAACCTAATTTTAATTTTTCCCCTGCAGTAAAAATTGGACAAAGAATTACTTCATCTGCTTTTTTAAAAGAGTATGTAAATTCTTTTTTAAGATCTTTTAATCTTGAAATTCTATGCGGTTGAAATATACAAATTATTTTTTCATTTTGATAAGCTTCTTTTACACCATTTAACACTTCTTTAATTTCGCTTGGGTGATGAGCATAGTCATCAAAAAAATCTACACCTCTATAATTAAATATTTTGTTAAACCTTCTTTGTACACCTTTAAAGTCTTTCAAACCTTTCTTAATAATGTTCTTTGATATACCAATGCTCATTGATACTGCAGCGGCTGCAGTAGCATTTTTTATATTATGTAATCCCAATAAAGGAATTTTAATATTTTTAATAATATTATTTTTTTTACTTCCAGGAATTTTAATTTCCAAATTAAAACTGGAATAATATTTGGATTGGTGAATGTCTTTAATTATAAAGTTAGATTTTTTGTTAATGCCATATGTATAAAAATTTTTAATTTTTGACTCTTTTATCAATTTTCTATTATTTTTATCATCTAAACAAATAAACGATTTACCAAAAGATGGAACTTTGGTAATAAATTCTTTGAACAAATCAACGAGCGTGTCCATTGATTTATAGTAGTCCATATGTTCTCTATCTATATTTGTTATTATAGAATATGTTGGCGAAACTTTAACAAAACTACCATCAGACTCATCTAGTTCTATTATACTCCACTTACTTTTACCCAGCCTGGCTGAACTGTCTAAATAATTTAAAACACCCCCATTTATTATTGTTGGATCTAGTTTAGTTTTTGAAAAAATGCCCGCAATTAAAGATGTGGTAGTTGTTTTTCCATGAGATCCTGCAACTACTATATTTTTTGTTAAAGATGCGATATGGCTCAACATATCTCCTCTTTTATAAATCGGTAACTTTTTTCTTTTTGCTATTACTACTTCTGGATTATTATTTTTAATTGCTGAAGAAACTACTAATATTGTGGCTCTATCAATATTTTTTTTACTGTGTCCAATTATTACTTTAATTTTATTTTTTTTTAATCTTTCAATATTTTTATTCAGTGAAATATCACTTCCTTGTATTCTAAAACCCATTCCTTTCATAATAAGAGCTAAACCACTCATGCCGATTCCTCCAATACCAACAAAATGTATAATTTCAGATCTTGCTAATTTAATTTTCATTTATTTAATACACTCAATAATTTTTTGTTTATATTATTCCAACTGTTTTGATAACTAAATTTTTGCATTTCTGTTATTTTTGACTTAACATCTTCACTGTTTGTAACTATATCTATAATTAAATTATAAACTTTATCATTATAAATATCTGATTGATTTAACATCCAGCACAAATTTTTTTTTTTTATAATATAATGCGTTATAAAATTGATGATTATCTTTTGCTTTTGGGAAAGGTATTGTTATAAAAGGAATATTTAAAAAAGAAAACTCAGCTAAACTAGATGCACCAGATCTAGTAATACATAGATTGAATTGGTTAATTTTTTTAGAAATAGAGTCTTCAAAATTAAATAAATTAAATTTAATATTATTTTGTTGGTAAAATATTTTTAGACTTTCATAATTTTTGAAATTAGTTTGATGACTGACATATAAGTCAAATTTTTTGGATAGCTTTACAATATCGCTCTTTAAATTATTTTGAAAAAACTCAGCACCTTGACTGCCTCCCACAATCAAAAGATTGATTTTTCCATTAAAATTTAATTTTTCATTTTTTTTAACGCTATAAATTTCTTTTTTTAATAAGGGATTAATTAATTCTATTTTATATTTATATTTATCAGGAAAATTTTTTACCTCATTGTGGTAACAAAAGATTTTATCACATTGTCCCAAAAAAATTAAATTAGACCTTCCGATAACCATATTTGGCTCAAATAAAAATATTTTACAATTTAATATTCTTGCTGCTATACAAATAGGTAGGGACATATAACCGCCTGTAGATATAACAATCTTTACATTTTTTTTTTTTATATAAAAAAAACTTCTTATTATACTTAATAAAAAAGTAATTAAATTTATTGGAAATTTAAAAATATTTTTTGATAAATGAGGTGTGTTGATTACCTCGTAATTAAATTCTTTTAAGTTTATAAAATTTAATCCTCTTTTATCTAAGGTGATTGATATATCAAAGTTTTCCTTCAAATGTTGATAAAAACAAATTCCAGGAATTACATGTCCTCCAGATCCGCCTGTGCTAATTAGTATTTTTTTTTTCATTTTAAAATATTTTTTTTTGTTAGATTGAGAAGAATTCCAGCTAATATTGAAGTGCCTATTATAGATGATCCACCATAACTTAAAAACGGTAATGTCATTCCCGTAGTTGGAAACATTCTTATATTTACCCCTAAATGAATTAAAAATTGTAAAAAAATTATAATACCTGATCCTATTATTATAAGTTTTATTTTATTGTCTTCTATTAAGTATAATTTTTTAAAAATATGATAAATAAAAAATAAAAAAATTAATAACAAAACAAAAATCATCACTGCGCCAAATTCTTCTGATATTACTTAGACTATATAATCTGTATGAGCTTCTGGTACTTTATTTTTTAAAACTCCTTCTCCAATTCCCTTTCCAAAAAAACCTCCATTAATAATAGCTTCCGATGCTTTTTCAGACTGATAATTATTTCCCGATGATGGATCGAAAAACGATTTAAATCTAATTAAAATGTATTTGAACTTAGATACATATAAAACTAAATATAAAAGTGATGATACAATAACCCCAAAAAACGTAAAAAATAAAAAAAGATTTATTCCAGATGCAAATATCAAAGCAAGCCAAGCAGCAAAGATTAGAATTGATTGTCCAATATCTGGCTGTGATATTAATAAAATAATTATTGGAAAGATTAATAAAAAACTTAAAAAATACTTTAAATACAAATTGCTTGCACTCTTAGAGTTTAAAATTGAGGCAATCATGACAATTACGAAAGGTTTTAAAATTTCAACAGGTTGAAATCGCGGAAGAATATAAAAGTCGAGCCATCTTTTTGAACCTTTGACTTCTATTCCAATAATAGGGACTAAAACTAAAGATATAAAACATAAAACAAATAAAACTTTTGATAAAAGATATAATTGTTCTAATTTTAAATAAGATAGGAAAAAAACTGTAAATATTCCTAATGAAATAAAAATCAAATGTTTAAAAAAAAATAAGTAATTGTTAGTATTAAGTCTATCCGATGCTACTAGGGAGGTTGAAACTAAAGAGAAAAAAAGACCTAAAAAAAAAAGTAATAAAATTATAAATAGTAATGTTTTATCTATATTTCTCCACCAGTTGAAATAAAATTTTTGAAAAAAACTTTCTCTAATCATATTTTTTTTTATTTACTTTAACTAAATGGTTAAAATATTCACCTCTCTCTTCAAAATTTTTGAAACTATCGAATGAAGCGGCGCTTGGGCTAAACAAAATCGTTATTTTATGTTTATATTTTTTTTTTTTAATTTCAAAAAAAATACTTCTTAGTGCTTCTTTAAGATTTGAAAATGTTTTAAAAGGAATTTTGTTTTTCAAATTTTTAATAAAAAAATTTTTATCCTTTCCAAAAATAAAAGCCTTTAAAACATATTTTTGAATATTTTTTAGTTTAAAATTATCACCTTTTTTAGGTAGACCACCTAATATCCAAAAAACATTTCGAAGTGAACTTATTAAATTTTCAGATGAAGCAAAACTTGTTGCTTTTGAATCATTTATAATTTTCAATTTTTTGGAATTATAAATTAATTGTTGTCTAAATTTTAAACCTTTAAAATTATTAATAACTTTCAAAATTTGCTTTTGTTTAATTTTCAATATTTTACATAATGAAAAAATAAATGATAGGTTTTGTAAATTATTTTTATTACCGAAATATTGATTATTGATTGAATTTTCCAAATAAGGTTTCAAATAATTTTTTACATTTATAATCTGTGAATTTATTTTTTTATTCTTAAGCTGCTTTTTAATAAAGTAATTTTTTTTGTTAAAAAAAGCAAAATCATTTTTATTTTGTATTAAAAATAATTTCAATTTTGTATTTAAATAATTATTAAAAGTTTTATGTCTTTCTAAATGATCGGGACTTATGTTTAGTAAAATGGCATATTTTGCTTTAAAAATTTTACTATACTCAATTTGGTATGAGGAAGTTTCTATAACAAATATTGTTCTTTCTGTTATTTTTTTTTCATTCAATACTGAGTTCCCAATATTTCCTGCCAATCTTACATCTTTATTTGTTGATTTAATTATATCATGCAACAGTTGCACTGTTGTAGACTTGCCATTTGTTCCTGTGACTGCAATAGTTATGTTTTTAGCGTTATTGCAATAAAATATATCTAAATCTGTATAAATTTTATGATTGTTCTTACTAAGAAATTTTTTTAAATGTGACTTTTCTTTATTTATTCCAGGACTTAAAATAATAATATCAAATCCATATTTAAATATTTTATTTTTTGATATGAAAAACTTTTTTATTTTGTTATTTTTTAATTTTCTAAAATTATCGTCATAAAATTTTACATCATTTTTATTTTTCAAATATCTGAGACTTGAAAAACCGCTAATTCCTAAACCATAAACTAAAATTTTTTTTTTTAAGAAAAAACTACTAAGTTCTTGCATTATCTTAATTTCAATGTTGCTAGGCCAATCATCGCAAGTATTATAGCAATTATCCAGAATCTTATAACAACAGTAGACTCGGGCCATCCTTTTTTTTCATAATGATGATGTATAGGTGCCATTTTAAAAATTCTTTTTCCAGTAAGCTTAAATGAAACAACCTGAACAATTACTGAAATTGCCTCAAATACAAAAAGTCCGCCTGTAATTGCTAAAACTATCTCATGTTTTGTAATTATTCCAACTGCACCCAATGCTCCTCCAAGTGACAGGGATCCTGTGTCACCCATAAATATTTTTGCGGGCGGTGCGTTAAACCATAGGAACCCCAGGCATGAACCTATAATTGCACCTAAAAATACAGATACCTCTCCAACACCTGAAATATAGGGTATCTGCAAATATTCTGAAAAGACAACATTGCCTGTTACATAACTTATAAAAGCAAAACACCCTGCTACCAAAATTACTGGAACCGTAGCTAAACCGTCTAATCCATCTGTTAAATTAACTGAATTTGATGAACCCACTATTATAAAAACTGCAAAAGGAATAAAAAACCAACCCAAATTAATTACTAAATTTTTAAAAAAGGGAAAGTATAAATTTTGTAAATCAGTATTCTCAGAAAAAAAGCTTAGGAATAAAATTCCGATTACAGCAATTAAAATTTGAGCAAGTATTTTAAACTTAAAAGATATTCCTGAAGAGTTTTTATATTTAATCTTTTTATAATCATCGTAAGCACCTAAAAATCCATATCCGGCAACAATATAAATTAAAAACCATATATATATATTTTTTAAATCACCCCACAGTAAAATACCTGAAAACACTCCTATTAAAATTAATAAACCTCCCATAGTTGGGGTTCCAATTTTTTTTATAATATGTTCGTTAGGACCGTCTTCTCTGATTGGGTCAAGAATTTGTTTTGCTGAAAAAAAATTGATAAATGGAGTTCCAATTATAAAAACTACAAACATAGAGGTAAATACTGATATCCCAGTTCTTACAGTTAAATATTTAAAAACGTTTAAAAATGAATATGTGTCAATTAAACTTAAAACTAAACTATATAACATTTAATTTCCCCTTTTTAAAATTTTAGTATAACGATTCAAACCTGTAGAGTTTGATCCTTTAATCATTAAATAATCATCACTATTTAAATTGTTTATTATTAAATTAAATATTTGTGAAGTATTTTTTAATATAACTCCCTTTTTTTTATTTAATAATTTTTTATAAGTCTCCTTTATATCTTTTCCAATAATATTAATTTTTCCAATAGATGAAGAATTGAGCTTTTTTGCAATATTTTTGTGTAATTTTTTTGAATGCTTTCCCAATTCCAACATGTCACCCAAAAGCAGGTGTTTCCTTTTATTAATAACGTTTATTGAGTCAAAATTCTTGATTGCTGAACTTAAAGAGAGTGGATTTGAGTTATAACTTTCATCAATTAAGTTTATTTTTTTATTTTTAAACTTAATTATAGATAAATCACCTCTCCCATCTGGGATAGAGTTTTTGTAAAAAGTATAAGGATTAATATACTGAATGCAATTCATGCAGTACAATACACTAATTGTTGCTAATATATTTTTAATATAATTACTATAATTAGATTTTACATAAAAATGTTTAGTTTTACCATCTATTAAAATCGACAATTTGTATTTTTGTTTATTTCTAGTAATATTCTTCAAGTTTACAATTCCATTTTTTTTTGTGCTAAAGGAAACTATTTTTATTTTTTTCTTTAAAGCTATTTTTTTATGAGTTTTGAAAAAGTTATCTTCAGCATTCAAAACTAAGAACCCCTCATTTTTGATATTATTAATTATTTCACCTTTAGCGGAAGCAATTTGATTAATATTTTTAAAATTTTTTGCATGTGCGTACGAAACATTAGTTATAACACCCACATCTGGATTAACTATTTTACTCAAAAAATCAATTTCTCCTTTTTTATCCATTCCAATTTCAAAAACTCCATATTTTCCCTTTAAATTAAGATTAAATAAACTTAAGGGTACTCCGTATTTATTATTGTAAGATTTTGGCGAAAAAGTAACTGAACTAAATTTATTTAGTGTTTCGCCCAATAGTTCTTTTACAGAAGTTTTCCCACAACTACCGGTAATACCAATTATCTGACCATCAAAATTTTCTCTTACGGTTTTTGAAACTTTGGTTAAAAACTTTAATACATTATTTACTTTTATTTGCTTTTTTTTATTTTTTATATTTTTAATTTTATTAACAAATGCTACTGATGCTCTTTTATTAAGAGCTTCTTCAGTAAAAAAATTTCCATCTAACTTTTTTCCTTTGATAGCAAAAAAAATATCATTTTTTTTTATTTTTTTTGAATTGATTGATGCATGATTAATTGTTGTATTTTTAATTAAATTTCCAGATTTGTTTTCTTCATTCAAAATGTTTACTTTTAGATTGTTTGCTAAAGATTTATTTCTTGTGCGGATAGACTTCATTATCTCCATTTTATCAGAAAAAAATCTTTTATATTTGCCGTAATCCTGGATTGTTTCATGACCCTTGCCAGCTACTAATAAGATTTCACCTGTTTTTAAATTTCTTACCGCATTATTAATTGCCTCTTTTCTATTTGATATTTCTGAAACTTTAGATTTTAAAATATTTTTTTTAATTTCATTTCTTATTTTTTGAGGATTTTCAAATCTTGGATTATCATCTGTTAAATAAATTTTACTACAATATTTATTTGCAATAGATCCCATACTAGGTCTTTTTAATCTATCTCTATTACCTCCACAGCCAAATACTATAGAAATTTCTCTGTTATGAAATTGTTCTTTCAAATTTTTTAAAGTTTCTTTTAAGGCGTCAGGAGTATGTGCAAAATCAAGAATCACAATTGAATTATTTTTCAATTTGCCAATTTTCTCGATTCTTCCATGAACAGGTTTTATTTTATTTGCTGTACTAACTATTTTATCAAAAGTAAAATTTTTTTCCTCAGCAGCTAACATTGCCATTAAAACATTCTTAATTTGCATCTTGCCAATGAGATTTAGTAAAAAAGAATAATTTTTTTTTTTATATTTAATTTTTATAAATTGATTTTCACCCAAATATTTATGAGCCAACAAAGTTATTGAGGCTTTATTGTTTAAAATTGTTTTTAATTTAAGTTTTCTTTTTATTGATATTTTTTTTATTTTTCTAAACTCCGATATTTCATTATCTGTAATTATTTTGCTTCCCCTTTTTAATAATTTTTCAAAAAGATATAACTTTGAGTTAAGATAATCTCTAATACTTTTATGATAATCTAAATGATCATGTGACAGATTTGTAAATATGCCAGTATCAAATTGTATACCATCTAATCTTTTTTGTTTTAGTCCATGACTTGAAGCTTCCAAAATTACATTATTTATTTTTTCTCTTTTTTTTAGTTTTACTAAAATTTCCCCTAGCCTTATTGGATCAATTGTAGTATTTGATAATGAAAATTTATTATTGTTAGAATGAATTCCTAACGTTCCAATAGAAGCAACCCTTTTATTGTTTAACTTAAAAATTTGATAATAAAAATTTGCTATAGATGATTTTCCATTAGTACCAGTGACAGCAACTATTTTTTTTGGTTTGTTTAAAAATAATTTTTGTGAGATCTCCGCTAACAACTGTCTGGTATCTTTAGATCTTAAATAAAGTACCTTATTTTTATAACCTTTAAATTTAAGATCTGATATAATTGTTCTAGCGCCATTTTTTATTGCTTCTTGAATATACTTATTGCCATTTAATGTAGTTCCTCTTATAGCAAAAAAAATATTATTTTTTTTACACTTTTTACTATTGAAACTAACCCCTGAAAAAAAGTGGTTTTTAAATCTTGGATTTAAGTTTTTAAAATATTGTCCTAATAACATCAGTTTAATAAAACTCTTTATATTTTGTGGCTAAAATGGGCCCAATTCTTTCTATAATTTTGCCCGCTATTTCAACAGAAGTCCATCCCGCTGTATTAAATGGAGTTCCTTTGTACTTCCATCCACTTCCATCTTTGTAATGATAAATATATTCTTTGTTTGGTTTTGGTTCATCAAGAAGTACTATTAAAACGTATTGAGGTTTTGAAGTTGGAAAAATCGATACAAATGTATTAATTTTTTTGTTTGAGTAAGTACCATCTATAGATTTTTGCGCGGTTCCGGTTTTTCCACCAACTTCATAGCCACTTATATTTGCAAAATTTGCTGTACCGGCCTTTGTTGTAACAATTTTTCTTAATATGGGATTTATGCTCTTAGATACATCTTTATTTAAAATTCTAATTTTTTTATCACGGTTATTTTGTTTTTTTAAAATTGTAGGTTTTACTTTAAATCCTCCATTAGAAATTATTGAATATCCTACTGCAAGTTGTAGAGGAGTTGTGGTAATACCATGTCCAAACGATACCGTTGCTAATTTACATTTTCCCCATTTTATAGGAAGTGGTTCTCCAACTTCGTCTATATCAAAATTAATTTTTTTCAATATACCAATATTGTCTAAAAAAATTTTTAATTTTTCCTCACCTACTTTTTGCGCTATTCTCACTGAGCCAATATTTCCTGATCTAATTAAAATTTCTTCAGCTGTAAGATTTGTTGGAATTTTATCATCGTATTCTCTGATAGGACGTCCTGCACAAGTAAGATTTTTAGGTAAATTTTCAAATTTGGTATTTGAAGTTATAACATTTGAATTAATTCCACTCGCGACAGTAAAAGTTTTAAAGACAGATCCTAATTCGTAAACACCTTTAGTTATTCTATTAATTAAGTTAACATTTTCTAATTTGTCTCTTTTGTTTAAATTAAAATCAGGTAAAGAAACAAGTGAAAGAATTTCTCCATTATTAACATTCATTAAAATAGATGCACTACCGATTGTTTGAAAAATATTTTGTGCTTTTTCTAGCTCTTCTCTTATCAAAAATTGTATATTTGAGTCTAATGTTAGTTTGATTGGATCTTTATTCGTTTTTAATTCTGAATCGAGAGATTTTTCTAAACCAGAAATTCCATTATTGTCATCATCTATTTGACCAACTACATGACTAAATAATTTTCCTTGCGGATATATCCTTGTAATTTTTTGTTCCGTAATGAGAGATTTTTCCCCTAATAGTTTAATTTGATTGAATTTTTCTGGAGACAATCGCTTTTCAATATAAAAAAACTTATTTTTAGAAATTTTTTTTTCTATTAAAGAAAAATTTTTATTTGGAAATATAATTTTTAATTTCAGAAGAAGTTTTTTTTTATCTTTAACTAATTTTGGATTTATCCCTACATTATTAGTGATTACTGATTTTGCTATAATGTTTTCATTTATATCAATTATATCGGATCTAAAATTTTTTTTCTTATAATTATATGTATTCTTATTCTCAAATTTAGCACCATAATAAAAAATTTTAATGGAGAATAAAAGAGAAAATAGAAGAAAAATAAAAAATATAAATGCTATTCTATTAAAAGAAATTAATAAATTTGACTCATTTTTTTTAAATGAAAATTCATTATCGTAGTCAATAATAGACAATTTTTTTTGTTTGTTATTCTCCATTAAAAATAAATTCCTTTAAAAAAATCTGACCATCTATTTCTTCAATGATTTTTAGATCTGAGATATTTATAGATATATATAAATCCTGAAATAAGTTATTATTTAACTCCTTCAATTTTTGGGGAGAGCTTAAATAGTTATTTTCTAAAAAAATATATTCGTATTTTTCATCTAAAATACTTATGTTTTCCTCAATATTGTAAATTTCAGTCTCTAAGTTTTTTGATGTATTTTTAATGATTGCTGTAAATAAAATAAGAATAAAAATGGATAATGTTAAAAATATATTTTTCATAATTTTTCAGATAAATTTTCAATTTCTAAGAGATTTTTAAATTTTTTAAGAATATCTATTTCAAAATTTTCTCTTTCATTAATTTTGATCACAGATCTAAGTTTTGCAGATCTTGATGGCCTATTAATCCTTATCTCTTCTTTGGTTGGTGTAATAGGTTTTTTATTTAAAGTTTTAAGAATATTCTTTTCTTTTTTTAGTTCTGGTTGGTATCTGGAAATCTTTACTTGTTCTGAAAGATTTTTAAAAAAATATTTAATTATTCTATCTTCCAAAGAATGAAATGATACTACTAAAATTAACCCCTCATTGCTTAAAATTTTTACAGAATTTATTAATCCATAAATTAACTCACTTACTTCTTTATTAACAAAGATTCTAAGTGCTTGAAAAATTTTTGTTGCTTTGTGTATCTTTTGATTTTTATTTTTTTTTACTTTATCAATTATTTCAACAAGTTTTTCGTTATCTATTTGACCTTTCGCTCTCTCAAAGACAATTTTTTTTGCTATTTTTCTACTGTCCCTTTCATCTCCAAAATATTTAAAAATTAAATATAAATCTTTTTCATCAAGATTATTAACAACCTCTGAAGCTGAAAAGTTATTAAGACCCATCTTCATATTAAGTGGTCCTTTGCTTTCAAAAGATAGGCCCTTTGATAGATCTTTTATTTGATTGTACGAATACCCTAAATCAAAAATGATACCATTAACTGGAAATAAATTTTTTTTTATTTTATATAATTCGCTAAACTTAATGTTATGAAAAAAAAATCTATTTTTATTTTTTTCCTCTATAGATCTTGCAATTTTTTTGCAGTTAGAATCTCTATCTAAGGCAATTACTTTGGTTTTTGGAAATTTTAAAATTGATTCCGAGTAACCACCTTGGCCAAAAGTACAATCTATAAATGTGCCACCATTTTGAGGGGAAATAATGCTAAGAATTTCTTTTAGCAGTACCGGATAATGATTGTGTTGATCATTATTCGATAAAATGGTGGCATTCATCTATTTTTTTGAAGACCATTAATTTTTTTGTCTTCTTAAAAATGCCGGAATTTCAAAT
>MDTA01217178.1_pt1 | contig 19636 bp, 22 predicted proteins | sample 811151 | NCBI WGS metagenome assembly MDTA01 (sample SAMN05326648, study PRJNA326480) | marine metagenome | isolation source: seawater | place: Indian Ocean: South | collected 2010 | reverse complement strand
CATCGTCTATCGGTTAGGACAGTTGGTTTTCATCCAACAAAGAGGGGTTCGATTCCCCTTGGGACCGCCAACTTGAAAAAAAACATATTTAAATATAATCTCATTATTAAATTAAAATGTACGAAAAATTTGGACAATTTATTAACGGAAAATGGCAAAAATCTCTAAGTGGAGAAACCTACAATGTCATCAACCCAGCTACAGAAGAAATAATAGGCAAGGCATCTAAAGCTAATAAACAAGACATAGAACTTTGTTTACAGTCTGCAAAAAAAGGATTTGAAGTTTGGAAAAATACATCTCCATGGGAAAGGTCAAAAGTAATAAGAAGAATTTCAGATTTGATGAGAAAAAAAAAATGACGTCCTAGCAAAGTGGTTAACTTTAGAAGTTGGTAAACCACTAGCAGAAGCTTCTGGTGAAGCTAACGGCTCTGCTGATATTTTTGAATGGAGTTCTGAAGAAGCAAAAAGAATTTATGGAGAAACATTACAAGGTAGAACAGAAGATACAAAAATACATGTGTATTATCAGCCAGTCGGAGTTGTTGCTGCCCTTGTACCTTGGAATTTTCCTATTACACTTGCTTCAAGAAAAATATCTACAGCTTTATCAGCAGGATGTTCGGTAATCGTTAAACCAGATGTTATTACCCCTGGATGTATAATGGAGTTAGTTGATATTTGTAACGAAGCTGGGGTACCGCCAGGAGTTATAAATCTTTTATCTGGAGATCCGGCATTTATTTCAGATCAATTATTGTCTTCTGATATAATTAAAAAAGTTTCTATTACTGGTTCAACTAGAGTAGGAAAACTTATTTTAAAAAAAGCTGCTGAAAAAGTTCAAAGAGTTACTATGGAATTAAGTGGGCACTCTCCATTTATAGTTTTTGATGATGTAGATTTAAATAAAGTTACAGATATGGCTATTTTTGCTAAATTTAGAAACAACGGACAAGTATGTATATCCCCAAGTCGTTTTTACATTCATGAAAGCAAAAAAAATGATTTTACAAAATTAATGGTTGAAAAAACAAAAAAATTAAAAATAGGTAATGGGATGGATGAAGGAACTGTTTTAGGTCCTTTAACAACACAAAAAAGACTTAATGAACTAGAAACTTTAGTAGAAACAACTAAAAAGGAGGGTGCCAAAGTTCTTTGTGGTGGAAAAAGACCAGCAGGTTTTAACAAAGGTTATTTTTTTGAACCTACTGTTTTTGATAATGTTAAAGATAATTTTACAATTATGAAGGAAGAACCTTTTGGTCCGTTAGTGCCTATTCTCTCTTTTAAAGACTTTGATGAAGTTGTTGAAAGAGCAAATAATAATGATCTGGGGTTAGCTAGCTACATTTATACAAATAATTTAGAAAAAGCTCATAAAGCTTCAGAATCTATGGAAACAGGAACTGTTTGCGTTAATACGGCTGTTGTAGCACTTCCAGAGGCGCCTTTCGGTGGTATTAAGCAGACTGGATACGGAAGAGAAGGCGGTTCGATGGCTATTAAGGACTATCTTAATATTAAATATACACATCTAGGTATCAGATAATAATAATGAGCTACTACGTTTATATGCTCAAATCTAATGATGATAAAGCGATAACGTACGTGGGTTACACTAAAAATATTAAAGAGAGAATAACATTACATAATTCTGGAAAAGGGGCCAAGTTTACAAGGGGTCGATCGTGGACTCTTATTTATAAAGAAATTTTTAAATCAAAAAGTAAAGCAATTTCTAGAGAATATTATATAAAGAATAATAGAAGACTACGTAATAAAATAAAAAAAGATTATATATGAAAATATCTATATTACTGCCTTATAAAGAAAATTTTTCACCAATATATCCTGGAGCGGTTTCCTTATTTATTAATGACACAACTAATTTAAGCAAATATAAAAAAAATATCACGATATATGGTAACACTGAACATAAAAAACTATTTAATTTAAAGTATGTCAATATACCTTTAAAAAAACAGATATTATCTAGCAGAAGTCAAAGATACGTAAAAGAATTTTTAAACATTGAAAAAAGAAATCCATCTAACTTAATAGAAATACATAATAGACCAAACTATTTAAAAATTTTAATAAATAACTTAAGTAGAAGAACGTACGCATTATACTTTCACAATGACCCATTAACAATGACAGGATCTAAGTCTATTGCGGATAGAAAATTCTTATTAGAAAATTGTTATAAAATAATTTTTAATAGTAATTGGTCCAAAAAAAGATTTCTTCAGGGCTTACATAGAAATTTTATTAACAGTGAAAAGCTTTTAGTTGTTTTTCAATCAGCAAAAAAACAAAAAATTAATTTTAAAAAAAAACAAAATCTTATTACCTTTGTTGGAAAATTAAATAAGTCAAAAGGTTATGATATTTTTGGAAAAGCAATTATTAAAATACTTAATAAACATAAAGAATGGAAAGCGGTTGTTATAGGTGATGAGCAAAGAGATAAGATAGATTTTGATCATAAAAAACTTTCAAAGTTAGGGTTTCTCCAACACTCAAAAGTTATTGATTATTATAAAAAAACAAGTATTGCTGTCGTGTGTTCTAGATGGGAAGAACCTTTTGGTCGGACAAGTTTAGAGGCTTCATCTAATGGGTGTGCTGTTATAATTAGTAACAGAGGAGGATTGCCTGAAACTGTTACCAATGGAGTAATTCTTGAAACTCTTTCAGTAGAAAATCTTTACAAAAATATCTCATCTTTAATAAAAAATACAAAAAGAAGAAAAAATTTACAACAATTATCTAACCAGAATTTTTACTTAACGCATGAGTATGTTTCGAATATTATTGATAACTATCGAGATAGCAAATTACAGTCCTTTAAAGTTTTTTTTACCAAAAAGAAGAAGAAGAAATTCAGAATAGTACACGTAACAAATTTTAATGAGAGACACGATGGAAGACTTTATTTTAATACTGGTAGACGAATAAATAATGGTTTTATAAGAGAAGGACATAGCATTTTAGAAATTAGTGATAGAGATATTCAAAAATATTATAAAAATTATAAAGATTTAAATGGTGCTAGAACGTTAAATAGTAAACTAAAAAAAACATGCTATAATTACAAACCAGATCTTCTAGTTTTAGGTCATGCTGATTTAGTATCACCCCAAACTCTATCTGAATTGAAAGATGATTACCCTAACTTAAAAATTAGCCAGTGGTTTTTAGATCCATTAAATAAAAATGGCCCTGATTATGAGAGAAACAAACAAAGAATTTTAGATAAATCGGATTTTATAGAGGCAAATTTTATAACTACCTCTCCACAAGTCCTTGATTTTCTACCCGAAAAAACAAAAAATTATTTTATACCAAATCCAGCTGACGCATCTTTTGAAACATTAAACAATTATGAGACAAACTGTAATATGGATGTTTTTTTTGCGCTTAGTCACGGTGTACATAGAGGTGTATTGAAGTCTGGAAAGTTTGACGAAAGAGCTATTTTTATAAATAAATTAATATCAATAACAAAAAATGTTAAGTTTGATGTTTATGGATTTAACAAAGTTCAACCTATATGGGCAGACCATTACTTTAAAACAATAGCTAACTCAAAAATGGGATTAAATTTAAGTAGGGGAGCACCTATAAAATATTATAGTAGTGATAGAATAACTCAAATAATAGGTAATGGACTTGTAACATTAATAGATGAAAAAACTCTATTTAGAGATTTTTTTAGTGATAATGAAATGGTTTTTTATCGTAATATTGATGATCTTTCAGAAAAAATAATCAAAATATCAAATGATGAAAAACTGAGAAGAAAAATAGGAAAAAAAGGCAAAATAAAGTATCTAAAGTACTTTAATTCTTCATTAGTTGCTAATTACATAGTTGATAAAACATTAGATCTTAAAAGTAAGAATAAATTTATTTGGGAAAAATAAGAAAAATCATTAATAAATAATGAATAAATATTTGATTTTCCGTACAGATAGAATTGGTGATTTTCATTTAACCGCAATATTGGTTAATGCTATCAAAAAAAATGATGAAACAGCTCATGTTTGTATTATAGCATCAAAAAAAAATTATAATTATATTAAAGAATTTAAACTTATAGATGAAGTAATTCTGTTAAAAAATAATTTTATAGAGAAATTTCATTTAATAAATAAATTACGAAAAACAAATTATAAAAATATCATTATACATGATAATAAAAAAAGGTCTCATTTAATTTCTATTTTTTTAAAATATAAAAAAAAAATTACTTTAAAGGGTGGAGAAATATCTCATATAAAAAGAATTAAAAATATACTTAGTCAGTTAAATTTTAAATTTTTTAACTCTTCTTTAGATACGCTAGAAGAAAGGAATAGTGACTTTGAAATAAAAAATTTTATACAATTTCACTTTGATGAAAAATGGGTTCATTCATCTTATATAAAATCTTACATTAAAATAGAGCCAAATAAACAAGAATTGATAGACTTTCTAAGATCTTTATCATCCAAAACGGCAAGTAAAATTGTAGTTACTACTGGAATAAATACCCCTAATATTTTAAAAGAAGTAATAGCCCAAAATAGATTTGATAATATTTTTTATTACGAAAATTTGAATTTTAATGAATTGGAAAAAATTGTAATAAATGCTGATACACTAATTTCTTGTCATGGAGCAATTTCACATGTTGCAACTGCAAAAAAAATCAAACAAATAGATATTATAGACAAATCATATTCTTATAATATTTGGAACGATCATTTTCGTAACTATAACTATGTTTATAGGAGAAAATTTAGTGAATTAATTAATGATATATTTAAATTATTATGAAATTTCTAAATAAATATAATATATCAAAAAATATTAGATTTCGTTCATTTGAAAAGACTTTTGAAATTTTTTTATCTAGAAAACTCAAAACTATAGTAGAAACTGGAACCTCAAGAGGAAAAACTAAATTCTTTTTTATAAAAAGATATAATTGGAAAGATGGAATGAGTACTCCTATGTTTGCAGAATTAGTAGATTTTATTAATGGTGAATTACATACTTGTGATATATCATCCGAAAATATACAAAGCGCAAAAATTTTTACTAAAAGATTTGCCAAAAATATAAAGTTTTACGTAGATGATAGCGTAACTTTCTTACAAAACTTTTCAAAGAAAATTGATTTACTTTATCTCGACTCTCTAGATGGTCATAATCCCGTTGAAGCTTCAAAACATCAGTTAAACGAAATTAAAGCCTCTTTGAATAAATTACATTCAAAATCTTTAATCCTGCTTGATGACAAAGGCTCAAAAACTAATTTATCTCTTAATTTTTTAATTCAAAAAAACTACCAAATTTTATTTGAAACAGACTATCAGATACTTTTAAGTTTTAGCAAATAATACTATATTTTAATTTTATTTAATGCGTTGTTTTTGAATATATTAGCTTCTCTAATATATCTTCTAACCATTTGTGTTGTTTTGTGACCTGTCATGGCCATAATACTTCTTTCATCCGCTCCTGATTCTGCCGCTACAGTAGCAAAACCTGATCTTAAGCTATGACCTGAAAAATTTTGATTTTCAATACCAGCTAATTTTAAATAATCTTTAATAATTAAAACTACAGATTGATCAGTTAATCTGTTTTTTGATAATGCAGATCCTTTAATAAATCTTCTAAATATAGGTCCACTCTTAATTTTTGATATTTTTATCCAGTTTTTAAGATTTGTAACTGGGCAATATGTTTTATTTGTAAAGTAGGGTAGTCCTTTGATCATCCCTTCTCCAAATTGATCAGTTTTAGATCTTCTAAGTGTAATTTTTACACCTTCTTCAACAAATTCAAGGTCTTCATGATCTATTGAAATAAGCTCTGCACGTCTAAATCCACCCCCAAAACCAATTAGTATTAGTGTTTTATTTCTTAATTTTACAATTTCTTCTATTTTTTGTTCATCTATAGTGTTAATAATTTGTTTTAAATGACTGATTAATATAGGTTTTTTTCCTTTCTGTATGCTCCCTTTTACTCTTTTGATACCTAATAAATTTTCTATAATTATTGGGTGTTTTGTATCTAAATAATGTCCTTTCATTTTATGGACTACTCCAATTGATACTAATCTTCTTCTTAAAGTGCTCATTTTTGAAGATTTTGATAAGTGAGTTAGGTAAAGGGATATTATTTTAGGATTAGTAGGTATTGATTTAAAACCATGTCTAAGGCAAAAACCTCCGAAATCTTTAAAATCAGACTTATAAGCTCGAAGTGTATTATTAGCTTTAGAAGTTTTAAGATTGTTTAATGTTTCCTCATGTAAGGCTTTTATGTCAGTTGTTAATTCATTCATATCATTACTATTGATAACAATTAATTATCATTAGTAATATAATAACTCATTTTAGATGTCAAGCAAATAAGTTATTATTAATAATATGAAAAAAATTAGAGTTATATTACCTGCAATTTTTTTATTTATTGTTAGTTGCGCTAAGCCTTACGTAACAGAAAGATCTTATCCTGAAGATAAAAATTTAAATTGCGAAGAACTCGAATTAGCAGTTTTTGAAGCAGAAAAATATAAAAAGGATGCGGAATATGCAAAGACTGCTACAGGTGGAAATATGACTAGAATGCTTATGTTTTGGCCTGCCTGGGCAGGTACATTTCATAATGCTGATAAGGCTATAATTGCTGCGGAGGATAGAATTTATCATTTAACAGTTCTTATGAAGGGAAAAAAATGTGATAAAATAGAGGTTTCTAATACCTACACAGAGAGATCGCCTAAAAGCGTTCCTACCCAATTAAAAGAACTTAAAGAACTTTATGATACAGGTATGATCAATGAGAGTGAATATAAAAAAGGAAAAAAGAAAATATTAAAATAATGATATTAAAAGGAACGAATTTTGAAATAAAAGTATGGCGTTTTTTACAAAAAATTCCGAAAGGAAAAATAAAAACATACTCTGAAATCGCTAAAGCAATAGGTAGACCTAAATCTTTTAGAGCTGTAGCTAATGCAGTAGCAAAAACCCCTACCCACCCAACATTCCTTGTCATAGAGTTATAAGAGCAGATGGTAAGCTCGGAGGTTATTCTGGAAAAGGTGGAATAAAAACTAAAAAAAAATTACTTAATAGAGAGGGTTTTTCCTTTTAAAAGTCAGTTATTACAAGCATTCTAGACTAAAGGAATACAATTTATATAAATTTATCTAGTTCACCTTCAAGTTGTACTATTTATTTACTTATCGCAAAAAAAACACCTTCTACGGCCCATTAAATGGCATATTCCTAGACTGCAAAGCTTTGAGCTAAACCTCTAATTTATGTGTTATTTTTTTTGCTATTTAACTTAATTTTTTTTTTCCCATAAATAAACATAATTAAGGTAAATGATACTGACTTAATTGACATTATAAATTATCAATAATCAAACGTAAACTACTGTATTTATTGAAAATATTTAATACTATAATAAACTACTATTGGCACTGTTATTAAAGACATTAAAGTGGATGTTACTATAACACTTGCAACGCTATCTACCACTTTCTTCTCTGAATACATCGAACCTACTAAGTAAGTTAAAATTGCACTAGGCATAGAGCATTGGATTAATAAGACACCTGCTGCGAAACCATTTAAACCTAAGTATTTAATTAGTGAAAAACCTATAATAGGTCCGATAATTACTCTTACAGCTCCTAATATTGAAGCATGAGTCCAAGAAATTACTTTAAATCTTGATAGAGCTATACCTAATGACATTAAAACTAGAAATATAGTTGTATATGTAAGTAAGAAAGTAGTATTTTCTAAAAAACCTGGAACGTCCCATTCAAAATACAAAAATAAAACCGCAGCTATTATCCCATAAATTGGAACATTTTTAATAAGTATTTCTAGTGAAAAACTTTTTTTTGCCAATAAAACTCCAACAGTGAAATGAAGTAAAATAATAACAGAGGCTATAGCAGATGCCACTCCCAATCCAGCATTTCCATACGCAAATAAACATATCGGGACACCCATATTACCGGTATTTGGTAAAATTAAAGGAGGCAACTCACTAATTACATCTTTCTTTAAGATGAATAAGAATATCAAACCAAAAAAAGAAAAGCCGCCTATTACCACAAGAGCGTAAAAAAAATATTCTATAAAAATATCTAAAGTGACTCCTGTAGTAGTTATTGTATAAAAAATCATAGCAGGAGTTCCTATATTGCCAGCGAAATTAGTAATAAATTTAGTGTCAAACTTAGGGTCTTTAACACCTAGATAATACCCTACTCCAATTATGAAAAAAACAGGGAAAAGAACATCAAAGAGTTTAAGATAAAGCTCCATCTAAACTCTCACATCAGATTTTTTTGGTTTTCTCAATTTTTTGTTAAATTCAATTGCAGTTTCAAATTCCATTAAACGTTTATAAATAGATCTTAGTTCTGTTATCCTTGTCCAGTTTTGTAAAAATAAAGAAAAGCTACTTTGTACTTCTCTGAAAGCACTAGATGTTTGTATTAATACACCCAAAGTCATAGCTCCAGTAAATAGACCTGGACCCATTAATAAATAAGGAACTATTATCATAGATTGATTGTACATGATCAACCATAAATCAAAATATCCATAATGAAGGAAAAGCCTATGATAATTAAATCTTATACCTGTAAAAAGTTGAAGAATTGTAGGACCTTGAGCATAATTTTTTCTATCATCTTCTCCATAAACTAACTCTTTTCTAAAGGCGGCTTCTACTTTTTGATTATTATATTCTAATCCTGGCAACTTAATTCCAACTATCCAGCTTATAATAAGTCCTCCTAAACTAGCAACCAGTGAAACCCAAACTAATGATCCTGTAATATCTTTAAAAAAAGGAATAACAACATTAGATGACAATCCCCATAAAATTGGTAAAAAAGCTATTAATAACATTATTGCTCTTACAATTTGTAAACCTAAACTTTCAACTATTTTTGCAAAATTCATTGCATCTTCCTGAATACGTTGTGAAGCTCCTTCAACTTTAGCGTCAACAGCTCTCCAATAAGGCATATAAGAAAATGTCATAGCTTCTCTCCATCTAAAAGCCCATAGACGCGTAAAGTAGTTAGTTACAGTATAAATAATGACATAAGGAATTGCTAATTTCATAAAAAGTTTAATGCCATCGTAAAATTCAGATAATTCTCTTTCAGGTGCTTTTTGAAGAAGGTCGTAAAAACCTTTGTACCACTCATTAATTTTAACATCTATATATGTTTGAGCTAATAAAGATAAAATTATAAAACAAAAGCCTCCCCAAGACCATAGTAACCATTTTTTTTCTGTAAAGAAACTACGCCACATAATTATTCTTTAAGAAAGTTATCAGCATAAGATTTTATTATAAATTCTTTACTTTTCGGTTCAATAACTACGTACTGGATATTATTTTTAGTTGCATAGATAATTGCTTTCTCTTTTGAATCAAATTCTAATTTAACTTGATCTAATGTATCTTCAGATGACTCCCACCCCATTAGACTGTTATAATTTTTGTCACGACTTTCAAATTCCAAGAGCCATTTTTTTGTTTTACCAATGCCTGATTGCATAGCTGTTTTTGTAGGTATATATATCTTTGCTTTTTTCATAAATTGGTCGGGGTACTTGGATTCGAACCAAGGACCTCCTGGTCCCAAACCAGGCGCGCTACCAGGCTGCGCTACACCCCGAATGACTGTTTTTATAGGTCATATATGACTTTTTGGCAATTGAAAGATACACCTTATATTAGTAGATATAACCCATGATCCAGTACATATCAAAACCATTTAAATACTTTTTTAAGCTCGAGTCAGCCTCAGGTTTAGTTTTGTTATTTGCTGCCATAATAGCGCTATTTATAAGTAATGGTGATTATAGTGAGTATTATTTTAAGACTTTAAAAACATACTTAATTCTAGGCACTGAGAATTTTGGATTAAAATTAAGCGTCTTACATTGGATTAATGATGTCTTAATGGCAATTTTCTTTTTTTTAGTATCTTTAGAAATTAAAAGAGAATTTTTACAAGGAGAACTTTCTAATCCTAAACAAGCTATGCTTCCGATTATAGGAGCCGTAGGGGGAATGGTTATACCTGCACTAATTTACATAATTATTAATTTTGATAATAGTGCAACATTAAAAGGTTGGGCGATACCTTCAGCTACCGATATAGCTTTTTCTTTAGGTGTTTTATCTTTATTAGGTAAAAGAGTTCCAGTTTCTCTTAAAGTTTTTTTAACAGCTTTAGCAATTATAGATGATCTTGGTGCAATAATAATAATAGCATTTTTTTACTCAGGAAATATTGAATATAAATATTTGATTTTAATGTTGGTCACAGTAATTTTATTAATATCTTTAAATAGATTTAAAATAAAAATATTTTTACCTTATTTAGTTTTAGGTATCCTCCTATGGGATTTTACTCATCAATCGGGTGTACACGCAACTATTTCTGGAGTTATTCTAGCTCTAACAATTCCTCATGATGTAAAAAATCACAAAAAATCTTTACTTTTAAAATTAGAGCATAATATTTCTCCTTACGTTGCTTTTGGAATAATGCCTATATTTGCTTTTGCAAATGCAGGTGTTTCATTAGAAGGACTTAGTTTTTCATCTTTACTAAATCCGGTTCCATTAGGAATTGTGTGTGGCTTATTTTTTGGAAAACAGATAGGAGTTTTTCTCTTTTCTTACCTGGCTGTAATATTTAAACTTGCTGATAAACCTAATGACTCTAGCTGGACTTCTTTATATGCAGTATCAATATTAACAGGTATAGGTTTTACTATGAGTTTATTTGTTGGTAATTTAGCATTTATAAATAATCTAGAATACATTGACGGAGTAAAAATTGGGGTTTTAACTGGATCTCTCCTGTCAACTTTAGCTGGATATTTTTTATTATCTATATCTACAAAAAAATGATTGATAATAAAATTATAAGAATAGCCTCAGACAATAAGTACTACGGCTTAAAAAACACATTTACGCATAAATGTAGTCTTAAAAACAAAAAATGTGGAGATAATATAGTAATAGAACTCATTGTTAAAAAAGATAAAATTAATTCAATGAGATATGAGGCTTATTCATGCATTTATTGTTTGGCTTCTGCTAATTTGGTAGCTAACAAAATAAAAAAGTTATCCATAAAGAAATTGAGGAATGACATTATTAAACTTAATAATTCATTTAAATATAAGTCGAGCCTACCGAGACACTTTAGCCACTTTAAAGAAGTAATAAATAGTAGAAATATGAGTAGATTAGATTGCATAATGCTACCTTTTCAGGCTGTATTAAAAGCTTTAAAAATTTAGATTATGAAAAAATTTACTTTAGCGATTATAATTATGATTAGTTTTTTTGCAAAAACAGAAGCAAAGTACGATCAGTTAGCCTTTGATTTTAAATTTAAAAGTATTGAGGGTAACACAATAAATTTGAATAGTTACAAGGGAAAAGTACTAGTTGTTGTAAATGTTGCCAGCAGATGTGGTTTTACTAATCAATATGAAGATTTACAAAAGATTTGGACAAAATACAAAAACAATAACTTTGCAATTATTGGTGTTCCTACTAATAATTTTAAACAAGAGCCTGGAAGTAACGCAACAATAAAAGATTTTTGTGAAACAAATTTTGGAATTGACTTTCCAATGTCATAAAAAGTAGATGTATTAGGAGATAATGCTCACCCTTTTTATAAGTGGGCTAAATTAAATTTTGGAAATGGTGCGGTCCCAAAATGGAATTTTCATAAAATAGTCATTAACAAGCAAGGAAAAGTTGCAAGTACTTTTGGGTCATTAACTAACCCTTCTTCAAAAAAATTTGTAAACTTCATTGAAAAAGAAATTAAAAATTAAATTTTAAGCCGTCGTAAGCTGGAATTATATTTGATGGAAGTTTGCTCTTTAACTTTTTATAATCTAAATCGTTATGAAGATTTGTTAAAATTGCTTTTTTTGGTTTTAATATATTAATTATTTTCATAGACTCTTCAAAATTAAAATGAGTTGGATGTTTTTGCTTCCTGAGACAATCTATTATTAAATAATTTAAATTGGATAAATATTTGAATGATTTTTCAGAAATTTTATTACAATCGCTTATATATGCTATTTTTTTTAAAACATAAGCAGTAGATTTAATCAGCCCATGATCAACATCAAATGAATTTATAGGTAAAGAAATATTTTTTTTGGTTAATTTAAAGGAGTTTTTTATTATATTTGCACTCATGATCGGTTTGTATCCATATCGTGGAAAAAAACAAAATCTATTTTTTTTGATTAATTCTCTTATAGTTCTTTTACTTCCATAGACTGGAATTTTTTTTTTATTTTTCCAAAAGAAAGGTCTCATTTCAAAAATACCAGCAGTTTGATCAGCATGTTCATGCGTATAAATAATCGCATCTACTTTATTAATTTTATTTTTTAAAAATTGTGCTCTTATATCCGGTGAAGTATCAATTAACACAGACAATCCCTTGTAATAAAAGTGTGCACAACATCTAGTTCTTACATTTTTAGGATCTTTTTTGTTTAATTTTGACCAATAATTAGTTATCCAAGGAGATCCAAGCGAACTGCCACATCCTAAAATTGTAAAAGTATTTTTCATTCTAATTTTCCAAATAAATTAAAAAAATTATTAGTTGTTGTTTTTGAGAATTCTGCAAAATTAATATTTTTTAAGGCTGCTAGAAACTTAGCAGTATGAACTATATGACTTGGTTCGTTTGATTTACCTCTCAATGGTTCCGGTGAAAGATAAGGAGAATCAGTTTCAACTAGAATATTTTTTTCTGGAATAGATTTAAATGTGTCGGCTAATTCTGTTGATTTTTTAAAAGTAACTATTCCACTTGCAGAAATAAAAGAATTTAAATCTAGCAGTTTATGAGCAAATTTTTTTGTACCAGTAAAACAATGTATTAAAATTTTTAAATTTCCAGTATTTTTTGCCTTTTTTAACATATTATAAGTTTCTTCTTCTGCTGATCTTGTGTGCACTATTATAGGAACATTTAATTTTTGTGATGCAAATATATGTTTCTCAAATAATTCAAGTTGTTGCTTTTTTTCAGAATTATTATAATAAAAATCTAGCCCTGTTTCACCTATTCCAATAATTTTTTTATTTTTTTTACAGTTCTTTAAAATTGTTTCTAAAGATATATGTTTATGGTTTTTAGCTTCATGAGGATGTATGCCATAGGTACCGTAAACTTGCTCATATTTGTTTACAATATCCAAAATGTTTTGAAATTTTTTATCTTCTGTTGAAATTGTTAGCATATAGTCTACCCTATTTTCTTTAGCTCTATGCACCACAGTGTCTAGTTCTTTACACAATGGGTCGTAATCAAGATGACAATGTGAATCAATCAACATTTTTTCAATCTAATATTTTTTTAAATAAAATTTTTAATTCTTTTAGTTCTTTGCTGTGATCAAAAGAATTTTTACTGTTTATGTTTTCTAAATTACGATTTGTTTTATCAATGTTTAACAAGTCTAAAACTTTTTCAGTTGTTTTTGGTATTACTGGATTTAATAATATTGAAATGTTTTTTATCTGTTCTGTTATAGTGTAAATAATAGTTCTCATTCTATCAGGATTACTTTTTTTAACGCTCCAGGGCTCAGAATCATTAAAATATTTATTTGCCTCAAATGAATAGTTAACAATCTTTTTTATATAATTATTTAAATCTTGCTTATTAATTAATTCGATAAGATTAACCACATCATCTTTCAACTTGTTTGTTAATTTTTTATCTAATTCTAAAAATTTATCCGGTTTAGGAATCTTATTCGAACAATTTTTTTGGATAAAAGAGAAAACTCTTTGACATAAATTTCCGTAATTATTTGCTAAATCATTATTGATACAATTCTTAAGATTTTCTAAGGATATATTTCCATCGTGACCTAATGAAACTTCTTTAATAAGATAGTATCTTAGTTGGTCGATGCCATATTTTTCAATAATATCTATAGGATCTAAAATGTTTCCTATAGACTTTGACATTTTTTTTTCATCAGACAGAATCCAACCATGACCAAATACTCTTTGAGGAAGTGGTATCTTAGCGGCCATTAAAAAAGCGGGCCAATAAATTGCATGGAACCTTAAAATATCTTTTCCAATTATATGAACAGATGCTGGCCAAAAAGTTTTATACAATTTATCTTGTGTATTAGGAAAATTTAATGCACTTATGTAGTTTGTTAACGCATCTAACCATACGTAAATAACATGCTTAGAGTTTCCAGGAACGCTAATACCCCATGAAAATGAAGTTCTACTTACAGATAAATCTTTTAATCCTTTCTTAACAAAATTAACCACTTCATTTTTTCTAGAAGTTGGTAAAATAAAATCTGGATTTTTTTCATAATACGTTATTAACTTTTCTGACCAAGCAGAAAGTTTAAAAAAAAAAGATTCTTCTTCAACCCAGTCTACCTTAGAACCTGAGGAAATAGAAACTTTCACTCCATTTTCATCTTTGATTTCATCATTGTCATAATAAGCTTCGTCTGACACTGAATACCAGCCTTTGTATTTATCTAGATAAATATCTCCTGATTTTACAAGTCTATTCCAAATTTCTTCCACAGATTTATAATGTCTTTTTTCTGTGGTTCTAATAAAGTCATCATTTGTAAGATTTAGTATTTGGGTTAAATTTTTAAATTTCTTGGATAATTCATCGCAAAATATTTTTGGATCTTTATTATTTTTTTCAGCTTCTCTTTGAATTTTAAGACCATGTTCGTCTGTTCCAGTAAGATAAAAAACTTTTTTTCCCTCTAACCTTTTAAATCTAGCTAAGACGTCTGCAATAATGCTTGAATAAGCGTGCCCCATATGAGGATTTCCAGAAGGATAATAGATTGGTGTTGTGATAAAATAACTATCGTTTTTCATTATCAGAGACGGTTAGTATTGAACTAATTACAGAATTTACATTTAAATTATAAGTTTTAAAATCGTTAATTCTTTTGATTATTTCAGTTTTCTTTTTGTTTAAATAATCAATGTATTTGCTGTTATTATAACTTAGTTTAAAAAAATAAGCTTCGGTATAAAATATTAAAAAATTTATTATATTTCTACTTTTATTTTTTTTATATAAAGTCATAAGTTTATTTAATATTAAAGAATAGTTATTTTCTAAATTGATATTGTTTTCTAAACATAGAGTATTAAAATTTAAAAAAACACCCGGTAATAAATCATAACTATTAGGATCAATTTTGACCTCTAACGAGAAATTAGAAATAAGTTGATTAATTATTTCTCTTTTTTCATTAGTACTTAAAAAAAAATTCATCTTTATACATCTAGATGAAACGGTCTCTAAGAGACTGTCTTGTTGATTATCTACTAAAATAAAATTATTACTACCAGTAGGTTCTTCAATAATTTTTAATAATGAATTTAAACTATTGTGATTTAATAGTTCCACGTTATCGATAACAATAAATCTGGGTAAATCACTAATTATTGATTTGGAAAGAGTTGACTTTAAAGATCTAATATCATCAATTTTTGCTCTTTTGTCATCTTCATTATTAATTAAAATAATATTTTGGTATGTATTTCCTAGTATTTTTGAGTAAACCTTGGATTTGATATCTATACGTTTATTTTTTAAATCATATGACTTTTCATCAAAAATATAATTTAAAAAATGATTAACTAAGGTAAACTTTCCTGATCCCTTTTTGCCTGATAATAATAAGACTTTAGGAAACTTATCATTTTTGTACAAATTGACTAATAATAAAAAATGTTTATTTAGCCCAAATAAATCTTTGCTTTCAAGAGGATTTGAGAAGTTTTTCTTAATCATATTTAATTTTTTTTAAAACGATTGAAAGTATTTTTTTTTCTAAAAAAGTATTATTTTTAGAAGAATCAAATATAAAATAATTCTTTTTATTTTTAGCAATTTTTAAAAAAGATTTTTGTGCTTTTGAATAAAAAGATTGTGGAAAATTGTCATATCTATTCTTAGTCCTTCTTTTTTTTAATCTTATTTTAGAGCTTTTAGGAGACACTTTTAAAACGAATGACAAATCTGGCTTAATATTATGCAGAATAACTTTATGTATATTTTCTACGAATGATTTTTTTATTTTTTTTCCAAATACTTGGTATGCAATCGTGGAATCTGTGAATCTATCACAAATTACAATCCTTTTTTTTTTCAATTCAGGCTTAATTTTATTTTTTACATGTTCATTTCTGGCAGCTAAATACAAAAGAGTATCAGTATATTTATCAAATTTTTCTTTCTTATATTTATTGAAATAATCTTTTAGGATTAAATTTCTAATCAGTTCTGCACTTCTTGTTCCTCCAGGTTCTCTCGTTAAAACAGTGCTAATTTTTTTTTTCTTTAAATTATTGAATAATTTTTTACTTTGGTATGATTTTCCACAACCTTCAATGCCTTCAAATACTACAAATAATGATCTTTGTTTAAACATCACCCCAAATTAAATAATTAATTGAGGTGAAAACACTTTTTAAAAAGTTAATTCTTTTAACATCCTCGTTAGCATATAAGCTTATTGTTTTTATTAATTCATTCTTTTTAAAAGCTGAAAGTTTTGCTATTTCTTGTCCTTTTTTAATTGGAGCTTCTATTGGCCCGTTATACTCGATATATACATTAAAAGCCCTCGAGTCTTTTTTGCTTAAAGTTATAAATAAATCTTCCTTGGATACAGCATTAACAATATTTTTTTTACCTAACCATGTTTCAAGTTCAAAAAGAGTTTTATCTTTTACCGCAACTTCAAAAGTGTCTGTATTTCTAAATCCCCAACTATGAAGTCTAATTGATTGATTGGTTCTAGATTTTTTTGAAATAAAACCGCTACCAACTGCTATCAATCTTCTAGAATCTTTTTTTATTGAGCTAGCTAAAGAATATTTTTCGACTGCTAAATATCCAGTTTTAATTCCATCAGCTCCAATGTTTTTATATAATAAACCATTTCTATTTCCTTGCTTGATTGGATCGCCGCCCGTTCTGTCCCAAGTAAATTCTTTTTCAGCATAAATTTTATAATACTCAGGATAATTTTTAATTAAATATTGTGACATTATAGCTATATCTCTAACAGTAGACACGTTATACGGGTCATTAATACCCGATGAATTTGTAAAATTAGTATTTGTCATACCTATTTCTGCAGCTTTTTCATTCATCATTTCTGCAAAATTTTCTTCAGTGCCTGCAATACCTTCGGCTAAAGCAACACAAGCATCATTTCCTGATGCAACAATTATACCTCTCAGTAAGTTTTCAACTGAAACCTCATCATTAACCATTATAAACATAGATGAGTAGCCACTTTGAGATAATTTCCATGCTTTTTCAGAAATTGAAAACTTATCATCTAATGTAATTTTGTTATTTTTCAAAAGATCGAATACAATTATTGAAGTCATGATTTTTGTCATAGATGCAGGATAAATTTCCTGATCAGGTTCTAGTTCGTATAAAATTTCACTAGAATTATAATCCATCAAAATAGCTGTTTTTGCGTCAATCTTTGGAGTAGAAAAAGCTACATTAATAAAAGCAAAATAAATTGTTAATATTACTATAATTTTATTCATGAAGATTAATTTCAAGATTTTCAAAACCATAATTTTTTAGTTTAATGTAGTCATCTTTTAAATGATTAACAGAAATATATCTACCAGAAATAACTTGATAGTTGTTAGTATTTATCTTTTTAACTGATAATTTCCCTTTTTCTCTCAAGACTACTTCTTCTACAAGCCTTTTTTTAAGAAATTCCGCAGATTCTTTTGAATAAAATTCAGCAACCAATATAGAAAACTTCTTTTTGTTTGTTAATTTAATTTTTTTTGTTTTTGATAAATTGTCTATTTTCACTTTTTCTACAGGCGCCTTTGAATGTATTTTTTTTTCTTCGTTAAATATTTTTGCCTCTTGAGCGATAAAAGTTTTATTTTTTTTAACTTCTTCTATTTCTACATATGGTACTTCTTTATTAAGGTTTATTTCCTTCGCAATTGGATTTGTAATTAATATTTCGTAAAAAATTGGGTATCTTGATTTTTTACTCACCTTAAGAATGACGTGTTTTTTATTTTCAGGGTTAGTTATTTTAACTAAAGTTCCTCTTTTTAAAGTATCATGAGATATTTGAGACTCTTGATTAAGAAATCTCTTATTAATTATTTTCTGTTTGTAGTCATTTTCATTATAAATGTAAGCAAAACCTTTGGATGAAAAATAAGATCTTTCTGTAGTAGTTTGACTTGTCATTGTACAAGAGGTTAAAAAAAGGGTTATAAAAAAAATTATTTTATATTTCATTTTTAAATTTATCTTTAAGAGTACAAACGGCAAGTGCAAATCTTAAGGATCTATTCCATTTTAATATTAACTCATAATTATCAAAAACTATATAAGCAGGAGAAAGCGTTTTAGCTCCAGGTATTATTTCTTTATCTGGAGTAACTATTGCTGATAAGAGTTGCTCATTAACATCTAATTTTTCGTAATCTAAAATATATTTCTTAAAAAAACTAACTCTTTTTTTGTTTTTAAGTTTTTTAGCTGACGTATTTAAATATTTATCAGGTATGTTATCTTTCAATTCTATTTTATAAAAACAAGGTTTGTTTTTCTTCCATCCAATTAAACTAATATAGTTTGCTGCAGATGCAAAAGAGTCTTCAATTTTTTTTAGTTCTATTGTTGAATTTTTATTATAATCTATTGCATAATTTTTGATTGTTGAAGGCATAAATTGAAAATTACCAAAAGCACCAGCCCAAGACCCATATAATATATTTTTATCAATAATTTTTTTATCAATTAATTTTAAAAGAATTAAAAGTTCATTAGTAAAAAATTTACTTCTTCTTTTGTCATAACTTAAAGTGGCCAATGAAGAAATTATATCCATTTTCCCTAAATATTTCCCATAGTTTGTTTCGATGCCCATTAATGCAAGCAAAAGTTCTTTTTCAACATTGAATTTATTATCGATAAAATTTATTATTTTTTTTTGTTTATTATATAAACTTAATCCATTCTGTACTTTTTTTTTGTTAGTTCTTTTGCCTATATAAGTTTTTGTATCTTCGTAAAATTCAGGTTGAAATCTATCGTATTCGATTACCTTTGGTAAAAATTTAACGTTTTGTAAAGAAATATTTACTGTGCTTTCAGAAATTCCTTCTTTAATTGCTCTTTTTTTAAATTCTGTTACCCAGTTTTTGAAATTAGTAGAATCAGCAAAAACGTTTGAGGTCGTATAAAAAGTTAATATTGATAAAAGAACAATTTTAAAGAGTTTGGCCATTTTTTTAAATATCACAAAAAAAATGTTTAAACTAGTATTTGAAGCATCCTTATCTTTATTGTTATTTTGCTGCTTTGATAGTATTAAGTAATAATTGTTTTCAAAAATGGAGAGGTGGCTGAGCGGTTGAAAGCACTGGTCTTGAAAACCAGCAACGGGGCAACTCGTTCGTGGGTTCGAATCCCACCCTCTCCGCCATTT
>MDTA01145075.1_pt1 | contig 19636 bp, 14 predicted proteins | sample 811151 | NCBI WGS metagenome assembly MDTA01 (sample SAMN05326648, study PRJNA326480) | marine metagenome | isolation source: seawater | place: Indian Ocean: South | collected 2010 | reverse complement strand
TTAATTGAAGGTGACACCTATGTTAATTCGTAGTATTTCTGGTATACGAGGCTTGATAAGTTCTCATCTTACAAAAGAATCTTGTATTAATTTTGCAAATGCATTCGATCAAATAATTCCTGATGGTGTAATTATGTTAGGTAGAGATACTCGTCCTTCTGGTGAGGAATTACTAGAAAATGTTTCTACTCAATTACAGAAATGCGGAAGGACAGTTATTGTATTAGGCATTGTTCCTACTCCTACGATTCAATATATGGTGCAAAATACAGAAGCACAAGGTGGTATAGTTATTACGGCAAGTCATAATCCAATAGAATGGAATGGATTTAAATTTATTAGAAATGATGGCACATTTTTTAGGCCAGATGAATGTAATAATCTTTTTTCTATTATGGATGAAAATAACTTTTCAAATCATAAAAATGATATGGGAATGATTATGCAGGATGTTAATGCTGTCCAAAAACACATTATTAATGTCCTAGGATTAAGTTGTATTGATATTAACAAAATTCGTGAGAAAAAATTTAGTGTGGTTGTTGATGCTGTAAATGGCGCGGGGTATGATGCCTTACCTAAGCTTTTAGAAGCTTTAAATTGTAATGTAATTACTATTAATTGCAATCCAAGTGGAGATTTTGTTCGAGGAGCGGAGCCTCTTCCAAAGAATTTGAATATGTTAAGTGAAACGGTTTTAAAAACTAAAGCAGATATTGGGTTAGCTGTTGATCCAGATGCGGATCGTTTAGCTGTTGTATCAAATGAAGGTATACCTATTGGTGAAGAATACACGTTGGCGTTAGCTGCTGATGGATATATAAAGCATAAACAATCGGAAGAGACATTTGTTATTAATCTTTCTACATCAATGGTATTAGAAAAAATAGCAAATCAAAATAATTGTAAAGTAATTAGAACGCCTGTAGGTGAAATTAATGTTGTGGAAAAAATGATAGAAATAAATGCTGAATTAGGAGGAGAGGGGAATGGAGGCGTTATTTTAAAAGAATCACATTTTGGCCGAGATTCTATTGTAGGATGCGCAATGGTTTTAAATCGTTTATCTCAGACTAATGAAAGTTTGCATGATATTTATGTAAATCTTCCTCAATATACAATCGTTAAGGATAAAATTGAAATTTCCAAGGACGCACTAGGTGATCTCATTAATCATTCAAAAAGGATTTTTGATGATGTGGATGTAAATATTGAAGATGGAATAAAGTTTACATGGAAAAATAAATGGATTCATTTGCGAAAGTCTAATACTGAGCCAATTGTACGTATATATGCTGAGGCAAAAGACCAAGAAACAGCTCAAGATTTAATTGATAAGGTTAAATCTTTTATGAGTGAATAATGCTATTATGATATTTAAAAATAGCATTGATCAAGTTGGTTGCTCAGAAAGAGTAAATAGAATTTTTTCAAGAAGCATTAAAACTGAATCTAAAAAATGGGCCTTGTATAAAATATTAAGTATGTTAGATCTTACTACTTTAGAAGGAAGTGACTCACCTGGAAAAGTTAAACAGTTATGTTATAAAGCTGCACATTTACATGATAAGTACCCAAAGCTACCTGAAGTTGCTGCAATATGTGTTTATCCAAGTATGGTATCAATTGCTCATAAATCATTAAAAAGTACAAACATAAAAACTGCATCTGTAGCAACCGGATTTCCAAGCGGAATGACTAACTTGAAAGCTAAACTAGATGAAGTTAAATATGTAATAGATAACGGGGCAGAAGAAGTTGATATGGTTATATCAAGAGGGCATTTTTTAAGTGGAGAATTAAATTATGTTTCTGATGAAATATCAAAAGTTAAAATAGCGTGTGGTAATGCAAAACTGAAAGTTATCCTTGAAACAGGAGAACTTAGCACTTTAGATAATGTAAGAAAAGCAAGTGACTTAGCAATGAAATCAGGTGCAGATTTTATTAAGACATCTACTGGAAAGATTTCAGAAAGCGCTACACCTACTGTAGTATTAACAATGCTAGAAGCTATACGAGATTATTACAATAAAACTGGTAAAAAGATTGGAATGAAGCCAGCAGGTGGAATAAGTACTTCAAAACTTGCAATTCAATATTTAGTTATGGTAAAAGAAACACTAGGTAATGGCTGGCTAACACCTAATTTATTTCGATTTGGTGCAAGCTCTCTTGCAAATGATGTTCTAATGCAAATTATTAAACAGGACCAAGGTAATTATCAATCTTCAAATTATTTTTCCTTAGATTAAGTTATGCCTAAAAATAGTAAAGCGAAAAAAGATTCATCATTATCTTGGGAATATAGTAGTGCATTAGAGAGTGTAGAGCATATTTCAATTTCTCCAGTCTATAATTTGTTTATAAATGGAAAATTTGTTAATCCTATATCAAAGAAATATTTTTATTCTATTAATCCAGCTAATGAAAAAAAACTAGCTAAAATAGCATTAGCTGGGAAATCAGATGTTAATAAAGCTGTGTCGGCAGCAAGATCGGCTTATGATAATATATGGAATAAAATGGAACCTAAAGAAAGAGGAAAATATATATATCGTATTGCAAGACTAATTCAAGAAAAATCAAAAGAATTAGCAATCATTGAATCTTTAGATGGCGGGAAACCAATAAGAGAATCAAGAGATATTGATATTCCTTTAGCTGCTGCACACTTTTTTTACTACGCAGGATGGGCTGATAAACTAGATTATGCTTTTCCAGGTAGAAGAGTTTCGTCAATTGGAGTTGCAGGTCAGATTATACCATGGAACTTTCCTTTATTAATGGCTGCTTGGAAAATAGCGCCTGCACTTGCCTCAGGAAACACTGTAATTCTAAAGCCTGGAGAAACTACTCCGTTAACTGCTCTTAAGCTTGCTGAAATTATTCAAGAGTCTGATTTGCCTCCAGGAGTAGTTAATATTATTACTGGAGATGGTACTACAGGTAGCTTGTTAGTAAATAATCCAAATGTAGATAAAATTGCATTTACTGGATCCACAGAGGTAGGTAAAATGATAATTAATTCTTTAGCTGCTTCCAAGAAAAAATATTCTTTAGAATTAGGAGGAAAAGCTGCAAATATTATTTGTGAAGATGCACCGATTGATCAAGCAGTTGAAGGGATAATTAATAGTATATTCTTTAACCAAGGGCACGTATGTTGTGCAGGTTCAAGGTTATATGTCCAAGAAAGCATCTCTAGTCAAATAATATCAAAATTACACAATAGAATGGATCACTTAATTTTAGGAGATCCGTTGGATAAAAATACAGATATAGGAGCTATTAATTCTAAAGCGCAATTAAATAAAATTAAAATGTATTTAGATATTGGTAAAAAAGATGGCGGTGTAATTTATCAGTCCAAACATACTATTCCGAAGAAAGGTTATTGGTGTGCGCCAACTCTTTTTACTGATATCAGCCAATCACACAGGATTGTACAAGAAGAAATTTTTGGCCCAGTTTTAGCAATTCAAACTTTTCGTACTATTGATGAAGTAATAGCCAAAGCAAATAATAGCCCGTATGGATTATCTGGTGGTATCTGGACAGATAAAGGGTCAAAAATCTTTCAGGTATCCAAAGAAATTCGAGCAGGAGTAATATGGGCAAATACATTTAATAAGTTTGATCCAACATCTCCTTTTGGCGGTTATAAAGAAAGTGGTATGGGTCGAGAAGGCGGATTAGAAGGATTGTACCCTTATGTTAATACAGTAAATAGGATTTGATGATGAATGCTTCTTTAGATATCAGAAAAACTTATAAGTTATATATTGATGGAAAGTTTTCAAGAACTGAATCTGGAAGATTTATGCAATGGGTAAATACTAAAGATAATCAAACAGTAAATTTTTGTCGTGCTTCAAGAAAAGATTTTAGAAATGCAGTTCTTTCATCGAGAAATGCTTTTAATAATTGGAAAAATTTTTCAGGATATAATAGAGGTCAAATTTTATATCGTATTGCTGAAATGTTAAATAGTAGAAAAGAACAATTTATTTCTGAGTTATTGCTCCAGGGAAAAAGTAAAAAACAATCAATTCAAGAAATACAAATGTCAATTGATCGTTTAATATATTATGCTGGGTGGTCAGATAAGTATCAGCAAGTTTTCAGCAGAGTGAATCCAGTATCAACGCCACATTATAATTTTTCATTACCTGAACCAACGGGTGTAATATCTATTATTGCACCAAAAAACTCTTACTTATTAGGCTTTATATCGGTTATTGTCCCTGCTTTAGTTGGTGGAAATACAGTTGTTGTATTGGCTTCTGAAGATAATCCACTTTGTGCAATATCATTTTCAGAAGTACTACATTCATCTGATGTTCCTAATGGTGTAATTAATATATTAAGTGGATTTCGTCATGAATTAATTGATCATTTTTCATCACATATGGATGTAAATGCAGTGATTTATTGTGGCTCGGATATAAATGATTCTGAACTAATTAAAAAAAATTCTTCATTAAATGTAAAAAGAGTTTTTGATTATGGATCTATGGATTGGGCGCACTCTGATTCACAAGATCCTTACCTTATAATGGACTGTCAAGAGGTTAAAACAACTTGGCATCCTATAGGGTATTAATTTTTAATATTATTTGATGTCTCAATCAGTTGTAAAAAACGCAGAGATTAAACTAACAATTGAGTCTTTAGCTTATGGTGGAATGGGTGTAGCTAGACATGAGAATTTTGTTATATTTGTAAAAAATGCTCTTCCAGGGCAAGAGGTCCTAGCCTTTATTTATAAAATACGAAGAGGTTATGCCGAAGCAAGAGTAGTGCAAACATTATTGGAATCTCCATATTATGTAAAACCTAATTGTGCCCATTTTACTGTTTGTGGTGGATGTAGTACACAAAACCTTAACTATGATGAGCAGGTAAAACAAAAAGTTAAACAAGTTGAGGATATTTATGTTAGGCAGGCAGGTATTGATAATTTTGTCCTTGATAATGTAGTGCAAGCAGATAACCAATATAATTATCGCAATAAAATGGAATTTTCATTTAGCAATCGGCCTTGGTACTTAGATAGAGATGAAAAAAATAATTCAAAATTTGCGCTTGGTTTGCATGTGCCTAAGCGTTATGATAAAATTGTAGATATTGAAGAGTGTCATATACAAGATAAGGACTTTAATAAAATTATAGATCTAGTTCGAACGGAAGCGATAAAAAATGAAATAAAACCATATGATAATAAGACAAATAATGGCTACTTGCGTCATTTAATGCTTAGAAAAGGATTCTATACTAAAGAACTGATGGTCAATATTGTAACAAGCTATGAAGACCCAAGTAAGTTAAACCCAATTAAAAATAAAATATTAAAAGAATTTCCTAATATACAATCTATAGTCAATAATATTAATACTCGTAAGGCAGATGTTGCATATGGAGAAAAAGAAATAAATTTACACGGAGAATCCTTTATTCATGAGAAATTAGCAGATGTTATTTATGAAATTTCAGCTAATTCATTTTTTCAAACAAATAGTCAACAAGCAGTTAAATTATTTGAAACTGTAAAATATTATCTTGACCTTAAGGGAGATGAAATTGTTTTTGATCTTTTTTGTGGTACAGGATCTATCTCTTTATTTTTAGCAAAGTTAACAAAAGAAGTATATGGATTTGATGTAATTAAAACTGCAATAGAAGATGCAACTAGAAATTCAGTAATCAATGGTATCGGAAATGCAAAATTTTTTAAGGTTAATCTTGATACGTATTTTAAAAAAGGAAAGAATATAGAAGAATATCCAAATGCAGATGCATTGATTGTTGACCCACCAAGATCAGGTCTTCACAAAAACATGTTAAAGTCGTTGCCTAAATTTAAAGCAAATAAGATAATCTATGTATCTTGTAATCCAACAACTCAAGCTCGAGACATAGTTCAATTGATCCATTGGGGTTGGAAACTAGAATCAATGACTTTAATCGATATGTTTCCGCATACACCCCATATTGAAACTGTCGCATTATTGAAAAAAAATTAATATAAATCCTTCCTTTATATCTTAATTATTCTAGACTTAAATTTTTATCTATGAGACGGTGGTTTAGAAAACTAATACAGAACAGTTTTTTCCAGGTTGGAGCTGGATTATTTATCGTAATGATGCTTGGCGGATTTATAATCAAGTATTTAGAGAGTGGTTCTATAACAGAAAAAGAATCGCCTTTCTGGTGGGCAATAGTTACAATGACAACAGTAGGGTATGGTGATTTCTCACCTTCTACTCCAGAGGGAAGATTATTTGCTGTTTTTATTATGTTTGCAGGTATAGCGCTGGTCTCTTTGCTAACTGCTTCTATTTCATCTATATATGTGGCTAAAAGAATTCGGGAGGATAAAGGTTTGGAAAAAGTAAATTTAAATGACCATATTGTTTTATGTGGTTGGAATGAAAATGCTGAATCAATTATTGATTCATTAAGAAATCTATCTGAAAAAAATTCATTACATTTAATTCTGGTAAATGAAATTCATGAAGACACAGTTAATCATCTTCGAAATAAATATAAAGATATAGATCTATATTTTGTTGCAGGAGATTTTACAAGTGAAGAGATACTAAAAAGAGCTAGTATTGAAGAAGCGCATACAGTAATTATTATACCTAATATAGATGATGAGAAAATTGGTTCACCAGATGAAAAAACAATTTTTGCAACTTTAACAATAAAAAGTATGTCTTCTACTGTTCGTGTAGTAGCATACCTAATGCACAGAGAGAACTTAACTCATATTAGAAGAGCCAATGTAGATGAAGTGGTATTAAGTGATGACTTTGGTGCGTATATGCTAGCTTCACATGTGATGGATCCAGGAATTCCACAAACTACGAAGGGCTTATTAAATGCTAGCTCAGATGAGAGATTAAGACGCGTTGATATACCATCACAATTTGTTGGCAGGTCTTTTGATGATTTATTTGAATATTTTCGATCTACAAATGGCTGGATACTTGTTGGTATGTATTCTGAAGAAGAAAATTTAGGAATTGGTGAAGTTTTATCTGCTGATTCATCCGCATTAGATGCATTTATAGAAAGAAAATTAAATGAAGGAGGGATCTCATTACAAGAAGAGAGTAAAGTCACTACTGTAATAAATCCTAAAAATAATTTTTTAATTGAAGAAGGCCAACGAGCCATAGTAATTCCTTGAGGTGCATATGGATATTAATGAATTAAAACAATTTGAGATATTTAAGGGCTTAAATGATAAAGAAGTATCATTATTTAAAGAAAAGATGAAAAATATTACTGTACCAGAAGATGAGAACTTTATAGTAGAAGGAGAAGTTGGAGATTCAATATATCTTTTATTAAAAGGAAATGTAAGAATTAATCAAGCGCTTACTCTCTCGATGCATAAAGGGGGTCTTGATAATCGCGAAAAAGCAATTATAAACTTATCTGCGGCTATAAAACCATTATTTGGTGAAATGTCATTATTTGATAAAGATGATCGTCGGAGCGCAAGTGTTAAAGCAATTACAGAATGTCAATTATGTCAGCTAATGAAAGATGATTTATTTTCTATTTGCGATCAAAATACAGATATAGGTTATAAAGTGATGAAGAATCTATCAAAGATTCTTTCTAAAAAAGTATCAGAGACCAATCAAAATGTATTGAAATTGACAACTGCTTTTAGTCTAGTATTAGAGAGATAAAATAATCTATTAATTTAGATTAACCTATTGCATGTCTGTATCTCAACTAGATAAAATTTATAATCCAACACATATTGAAGATAAATGGTACCAACATTGGTTGGATAAAAACTATTTTTATTCTAAACCAGATTCAAATAAGAAACCTTATACTATAGTAATTCCTCCTCCAAATGTTACGGGTATGCTTACTATGGGGCATGTATTAAACAATACCATTCAGGATATTTTGATTAGAAAAGCAAGAATGGAAGGAAAAGAAGCGTGTTGGATACCTGGGACAGATCATGCTTCAATTGCTACAGAAACAAAAGTAGTAAAAATGTTACAAGATAAAGGTATTAAAAAAGAGTCTTTATCTAGGGATGAATTCTTAAAGCATTCCTGGGAATGGAAAGAAAAATATGGCGGTATCATTATACAACAACTTAAAAGACTGGGTTGTTCTTGTGATTGGGAGAAAGAAAGATTTACAATGGATGATAATTATAATCATGCAGTGTTAGAAGCTTTTGTCAACTTATATAACAAGGGTTTGGTTTATAAAGGTTTTCGTTTGGTAAATTGGTGTCCAATATCTAAATCAGCAATTAGTGATGAAGAAGTAATACATAAGGAAGTGAATGGTCATTTATGGCATTTTTCATATCCGATTAAAGATTCTGATGAATTATTAATTGTTGCAACAACGAGACCAGAAACAATGTTAGGTGATACAGCTGTTGCTGTGCATCCTGCAGATAATAGATATAAACATTTAATTGGAAAATTTATTCTATTACCATTAACTGATCGTGAAATTCCAATTATTGGAGACGAGTTTGTTGATATGGAATTTGGAACTGGTTGTGTAAAAGTAACTCCTGCACATGATCCAAATGATTTTGATGTTGCAAAACGACATAATCTTAAGTTTATAAATATTATGAATGAAGATGCGTCCCTTAATTCTGAGGTACCAAAAAAATATATAAATATGACCCGCGAAATAGCCAGAGAACAAATTGTTCAAGATTTACAATCTATAGGACGTCTGGAGAAAATTGAAGATTATATTCACAAAGTTGGTTTTTCTGAAAGAGGTAACGTTCCCATTGAATATTATATGTCTAGTCAGTGGTTCCTAAAAATGAAAGAATTATCAAAACCTGCATTACAAGCTGTTAATGATGGTAAAATAAATTTTCATCCTAAACATTGGGTTAAGACCTATAACCATTGGATGGAAAATATTAATGACTGGTGTATTAGTCGTCAGTTATGGTGGGGTCATCGTATACCAGTGTGGTATCATAATCAAGATAAAGATAAAATGCATGTTTCTATTGATGGGCCATCTGACCCAGAAAATTGGAAACAAGATGAAGATGTTCTTGATACTTGGGCTTCTTCTTGGCTATGGCCATTTGCAGTTCATAAATGGCCAGAAAAAGATCAAAATTTATCATATTATTATCCAACTGCATCTTTGGTAACTGGACCAGATATAATATTTTTCTGGGTTGCAAGAATGATAATCTCTGGTTACGAGTTTATGGGAGACTTGCCGTTTAAAGATGTTTATTTTACTAGTATATTACGTGATGAGACTGGTGCGAAGTTTAGTAAATCATTAGGCAATTCACCTGATCCTTTTACTCTTTTTGATGATTATGGTACAGATGCAGTACGATTTGGAATTATGTTAATGGCTCCACAAGGTTTAGATGTATTATTTTCACCTAAAGGTCTTGAAGTTGGAAGAAATTTCATAAATAAACTATGGAATGCATCCAGATTTATATTAATGAATGTAGAGGGTGAAATTAGTGATGAGTTTTTGGAAGAAAATTTAAATCTGCCTGAATTATGGATATTAAACCGTTTACAAATTGCAGTTAAACGTGTAAATAGGCATTTAGATAATTTTAATTTTAATGAAGCTGCAAAGGTTATCTATGAATTTACTTGGAGCGATTATTGTGATTGGTATATTGAAATTGCAAAAACAAGTTTTAATAATAATGAATCGTATACTAATACAGTTAAATGGGTTTCCAAATATGTGCTTAGAAATATAATTATCTTACTTCATCCATATGCTCCATTTGTTACAGAGGAAATTTGGTCCAAAATTAAAAATGAAAAGGATCATGATCTTATAGTTACAAGTTGGCCAATTGTTAATAAACAATGGATCAACAAATCATCTGAAAATGAAATGGAAATATTAAAAAGTTTAATTTCTTCTGTTAGAACAATTCGTTCACAAATGAATGTACCACCTAATAAATTATGTAATATGGTAGTTCATTGTAATGACATGCAAAAATCGATTTTAAATTCACATAGTTTAATTATCAAATCTTTGGCTAAAATAGATAATATTGAAATGACTAAAGATTCAAAAAAGCCATTGCAATCTGCCACTGCGATTGTAGATAATATGGAGGTTTTTATTCCATTGCATGGTATTATTGATTTTGATTTAGAGAAAGATCGATTACAAAAACGAATCAATGAATTAGAAATGCATTTAGCAAATGTTAGCAAAAAGTTAGATAATAAAGATTTTTTAAATCGTGCTCCTAAAAATGTTATTTCCCGTGAAAAAGAAAAAAAAGAAAATATGGTTGTAGAATTAAATAAAATCACCAAAAACTTTGAAATGATCAATGAATAAAATTTTATTAATAATCTTGTTTAATTTTACATTAATAATTGGCCAGTCCGTTGATGCGACTATGACTATTTATAAAAATAGACTTGCATTAATAAAACAACCTGTCTCTTGGGTGATAGAAAATAAATCTAGTGAAATTGAATATGGGACAATTCCTGAGGGTATTAAAGAAAGCACACCTTATCTTAATTTATCGAATGGAACTGTTCTTAATCAGAAGTTGAATAAAAATATATTTTCTGAATATAAACTTTTCAAAAATTCTTTAGGTTCTTCTATAACGATAACAACGATTGATGATGAAGATCAATTTGGAACATTAATTTCTATTTCACCTGAAGGGTATACACTTCAGACTCGCCGTGATGTGATATATATTAAAAAAGATCATATAAAGCAAATATCTTTAAGAAAAATCATAAATAATCCACGAACCAGCCCTGTTCTTCAATGGAATGTTTTATCAGAAACAAAAAATATATCAGGAAATTTAGTCTATATGGCGGGTGGATTTGAATGGAGCGCTATGTACAGGATGGAAATAATTGATAATGGCTTTGCAAAATTGATTCCTGAAGCATATATATCTAATAAAAGTAATATATCGTTTGATAATTTAAAAATTAATTTAGTTGAAGGAGATTTAGGTGATTATCAAATAAATAACATACGATCGAATAGAAAATTATCTTCATTATCTAGAAATAATGAAATGGCAACACAGATTGGAAATGAATCAGCACTTGGAGATTATCATATATATGATTATTCAAAAAGATTATCTTTTGGAAGCAATGAACATGTTTCAGTTAGACTTTATGAATCAAGAAAAGTCAAATATTCAAAAACTTATGTTTTTCAAAATGGAGAAAAAAGACAGAAAGAAGAGCCACTGGAAATAGAATTTCAAATAAAAAACACACTAGATAATAATCTTAACATACCCCTTCCGCAAGGACGAATAGCTTTATATGAATACGCAAACTCAGCTTTAGAGTTCATTGGCGATGATAATATAAAACAAACGCCAAAAGGAGATCTTCTCACTATACGTGCTGGTAGATCATTTGATGTTATTGGCAAAAGAATAGTCGTCAATTTTGATAGACAGAGAAAGAGTGAAGAAGCTTCTATAGAAATAACAATCAATAATACAAAAGATGAAGACATTAATATAAGATTAGAGGAAAAAATTTCTGGAGACTGGGTTATTAAGGAATCTTCAACTAATTATATTAAAAAAGATGCTACAACAATACATTTCCCATTGTCTTTATCTAAGGGAAATAAAGCAAAAGTAAATTATACCTATCGCAAGGAATGGAATTAACACCTTGTGTCAGAATCCAAATATAGTTTAAATACCTCGATAAAATATCTTAAAGGAGTGGGGCCTAAAAAAATGCAGGCTTTTAATAATTCTTCTATCTACTCAGTAAATGATTTATTGAATTATTATCCACGTCGTTATCTAGATCGAAGTACTGTAAAGTTAATTAAAGATATAAAGATTCATGAAAGTGTAACAATTATTGGAAATATTGAAGTATGTGGTATAAGAAGAACAAGAAAAAGATCATTATTTGAAGCTATTCTATCTGATGGGACTGGCTTTGTTAAGCTCATTTGGTTTAACGGAGCAAAATATATTAAAAATTTAATAAAGAAGAATGATAGACTAGCTGTTCATGGTAAAATAGAGTTTTTTAATGGATATCAGATTTTACATCCAGATTATGATAAAATTGATACAGATATAGATCCAATAAATACTGGTTCTATAGTTGGATTATATCCACTGACAAATGAATTTAAAAAGGTAAAGATTGAGCATCGATTTTTTCGAAGATTAATGAAAGAGACTCAACAATATATAGATAAAATAGATGATTATTACGATAGTCAATTTCTTGTTAATGAAAAATTAATATCATTAAAAAAAGCTATAAAAAATATTCATTTCCCAAATTCACCAAATAATTTGGAACGATCTATTAATAGATTAAAGTTTGATGAACATTTTTTTCTTCAGTTATTAATGGTATTGCGCAGAGATTCATTAAAAACAATACATACCAAGCCATATAAAATAGGAGGGAACAAAGGTAAAAAAATAATAGATAAGTTAGGTTTTGAACTTACAAATGCGCAAATAAAGGTAATTAATGAAATTAATAATGATATTTCTGGTGAAAGTGCTATGAATCGTTTATTACAGGGAGATGTTGGTTCTGGAAAAACAATTGTTGCCATTCTTACAGCTATAGTTGCTGTTGAAAATAATATGCAGGTAGCAATAATGGCACCAACAGAAATACTTGCAAATCAGCATTATCAATCATTCACAAAAATTTTGGATATGGTGCAGATTAGTTGTGCTTTAATAATTGGTAAACAACCAAAAAAAGAAAGAAAAAATATATTAACAGCATTAAAAGATGGAAAAATAAATATTGTTATTGGGACACATGCCTTAATACAAAAAAAGGTTGAGTTTAAAAATCTAGGACTGATTGTTGTAGATGAACAACACCGTTTTGGCGTACTACAAAGAGGAAATTTGATTAGTAAAGGGGTGCAACCCCATGTGTTAGTAATGACTGCTACACCTATTCCGCGAACTATGGCGATTACATATCACGGTGATATGAATCTTTCAATAATAGATGAAATGCCAAAAAACAGAAAAAAGATTATAACTAAAATTGTTGATGATAAAAGATTATTAAAAGTATATGATTTTATGAAACAAGAAATTAGTTCCGGACGACAATGTATCATTGTATATCCTCTAGTTGAGGAAACAGAAAAATCAGATTTAGCTGCAGCTACGGATGGATTTAAAAAGTTAAAAAATGTATTTAAAAACATAAATCTAGGATTGATTCATGGGAAAATGAAAAAGGCAGAAAAAGATTTGATTATGAGCAAATTTGTTAATAATACGATACATATTTTAGTATCAACAACAGTTATAGAAGTAGGTATTGATATTCCAAATGCTTCTGTTATTGTAATTGAACATTCAGAAAGATTTGGCCTAACTCAATTACATCAGCTCCGGGGTCGAGTTGGAAGAGGAGCTGCTAAAAGTTATTGTATTTTAGTTGAGAGAAAAATTACACAAAATTCAAAAAAACGATTACAGGTAATGGAAAATACTAGCGATGGTTTTATAATTGCAGATGAGGATTTAAAAATGCGTGGTCCTGGAAAATTTTTTAGCACAGAGCAAAGTGGATTCTTTAATTACAAATTAGCAGATATGATTAATGATGGAGAACTTATAAGAAAAGCTAGAAATTGTGCTCAAAAAATAGTTGATAAAGATCCAAAATTGAAAAATCATATTTTAATGAAAGAAAGATTAATAAAGGATTATTCTCAATATTTTGATACAATACAAATAACTTAACAAGTATGAATAATTGTTCAATATGCAATAATGAATTGAAATTTATTTTCAGTACTAAAGATTATTTAGTTTCAGGAGAAACTTTCGATATTCTTGAATGTAATTCTTGTTTTTTAAGAATCACAAATCCATTCCCAGATAAACAAAATATTGGTAATTATTATTTATCTGATGATTATATATCGCATAATAATGAGGGAACAGGGTTTTTAGATAATGTTTATTCTTTTGTCCGTTCTTACCAATTAAAAAAGAAAAAAAAGTTAATTGAAAAATATTATTATAAAGATACTAAAAAAATTCTTGATATTGGGTGTGGTGCAGGTGATTTCTTAGAAATCATGAAAAAAGGGGATTGGGATATTTATGGTGTTGATACTTCGAAAAAAGTTAGAGAGATAGTTAAGAATAAATTAAAAATTGAAATAATGGACCCCGATAGCTGGATAAAAAGTGATATTAAATATGATGTAATTACTTGTTGGCATAGTTTGGAGCATGTCCATGAACCATGGGTATATTTAAAAAAAATAAAAGAAAGTCTTAATCCTGGAGGAATATTGATTATAGCTTTGCCTAATTATCATTCTACAGATGCGAAAAGATATAAAGAGTATTGGGCAGCATATGATACTCCAAGACATTTATATCATTTTACAAAACAATCAATAATTAACATTATACATCCTCATGGATTTAACATACAATCAATATACAGAATGAATTTTGATCCATTTTATGTATCAATATTAAGCGCTGCACATATGGGGAAATCAATAATTCATGGATTAATAAATGGATTTAATTCTTGGGCGTTATCTATTATATCTAAAAATAAATGCAGTTCACTTATATTTATAATTAAATAGAATCAATAACGCATTTTATATTCATTAATTCTATATTTGCTGACTTTATTTTGATTAAATTATATATTTTATGGCTTTAGAAAGTAAATTAACTGAACAACAATTATTTGACCAACTTGTCTCATCGCTAGTGCATAGTGCTTGGGTCTATCTTGGAACAATGAAAAATCCTATGAATGATAAACTTGAAAAGGATTTAGAGCAGGCTTCTATACAAATAGATATGCTTGATATGATATATAAGAGAATGACAGGAAATTTATCTCAAGATGAAGAAAAATTTTTTAGTGAAAATATTCATGCTTTAAAAATGAATTATGTTGAACAAAAAAAGAATCCCAATAAAAAAAATGGTATTAATTCAAAAAATAATCAAAAGGAGCAAAAATCTTGAATTATTCTAGTGATCATATACGGTTAAATCGAATTGTTGCTTCTATTGTATTAGCTATTTCATTTATCGTTTATTTACTTACTATGGCACCTACGGTATCGTATTGGGATTGTGGTGAGTTTATAGCAACTTCTTATATTTTGGGAGTTCCCCATCCTCCAGGAAGCCCACTTTATTTACTTATAGGTAGAATTTTTTCTATGATACCCACCAATCCTGATATTGCCTTTAGGGTTAATATTATTTCACCTATAGTCAGTGCATTAGCATGTATGCTATTATATTTAACAATTGTAAAAATAATATTGCATTGGAGAGGTAAAATAAAAGATAATGCAGATTTACTTATTGTATTTGGAGGCTCATTAGTTGGGGCACTTACTTTTGCATTTACAGATAGCCATTGGTTTAATGCAGTTGAAGCGGAAGTATATGCTATGAGTACTTTTTTTACTGCAATAGTTGTTTGGTTAATTTTAGTTTGGTCAGAGAATGCAGATAAAGATGGTAATGAAAGATATATTTTAATTATTGCATATATGTTTGGACTAGCAATTGGAGTCCACATATTAAATCTATTAACACTGCCATTTTTGGCTTTAATAATTTATTTCCGAAAAACAACTTTTGAATGGAAGACTTTTTTTATTACAATGGGAATGACTGCAGCAGTTTTCCTAGTAATTCATAATGGAATAATCAAAGGGTTGCCAAGATTGAGTAAGTTAATGGGTTTAGGTGGAGTTGCTTTTCTTGTGTTAATTATTTTTGCAATAACTTTATGGGCTATAAAAAATAAACAGCAATTATTATCTCTTGTTTTTAGTTCAGTAATTCTTATTCTTGTTGGTTATTCAAGTTACACAACAATATTTATTCGTTCTGGACAAGACCCGATGATTGATGAAAATGATCCAGAAACAATTTCAAGGGCAATTTCTTACTTAGAGAGAGAACAGTATGGTGCCATCGGTCAGCTTCCTAGAAAATATATAAAAAATAAAGTTGGAACTCCTTCACATAAGGCACAAATCGTAGGAAATCCTGAAACTGTAAAAACAACCAATGGTAAATCATATCGTGAATTTTCTAGCAGACAAAATCGAAAATATATGTTCCATAACTTTGGTACTCAGTGGGAATTCTTTTGGGGGTATCAGATGAAGAAGATGTATTGGCGCTATTTTCTATGGCAATTTGCAGGTAGAGGGCCATCTGGTGATTCAGGTGTAAGCTCTTTTGGGGCTAATTCACCAGCTCATCCATCACCTCAAGATGGTGTATATTGGTTTCTTTATGGTTTACCTTTAGCTTTATTATTAGGCCTAATCGGCATTTTTTATCATTTTAATAAAGATGGTAATTTTGCATTTTCAGTATTCACTCTATTTATAATGACCGGTATTGCTGTTATACTTTATCTTAATCAAGATAATCCTCAACCAAGGGAAAGAGATTATTCATATGTTGGAAGCTTTTTAGCATTTTCAATTTGGGTTGGTCTAGGTAGTTCATCAATTATTGAATGGGTTTCAAATTATTTCAAAGAGAAAAAGTACGGAATACGGATAGTTTCTTTTCTAGTTATATTTCAATTACTTGCTGTTCCAGGTATGATGCTAAAAGCAAATTATCATGAGCATAATCGTTCAGGTAATTTAGTTGCATGGGATTATAGTTATAATCTATTGCAATCATGTGAGCCTAACGCAGTACTATTTACAAATGGTGATAATGATACTTTTCCATTATGGTATTTACAAGAAGTTGATGGTATTAGACAGGATGTAACAGTAGCGAATCTAAGTCTATTAAATACACCATGGTATATTAGACAACTCAGAGAAATTAGAGAACATGAGGCGGATAGATTTTCTCTCAAGGATAAATCTTCTTTACAGATTATCAAATTATCTGACAGACAGATTAGAGATCTTACCCGTGGTTTGACGCCTTGGCAAAAACGAGAGGTAACTCTACCTGTTGACACAAAAGATAAAATTTCCTGGTCCGTAAAGCCTACATATGCTGGACAAGCATTAAAAATACAAGATATGATGATTATGCAAATTATTAATGATTCTAAATGGAATTCTCCAATATATTTTGCTGTAACTGTATCTCCAAGTAATCGATTAGGACTTGAGCCTTATCTAGAAATGGATGGATTGGCTTACCGTTTGCGTCCATATAAAACGAAAGGAATTAATCCAGAAAATATGTCAAAACATTTGATCACTGAATTTGGACAAGAAGAGTGGTCAAAAGCATTTAATAGTCGTGAATGGAAAGCGGATGAAGGGCGTGTTTGGTTTAAAGATTATGATCCTAGATATCTGTTTAGGCATTTAGGTAATGAAGAAGTTTACTATAATGAACAAATAATTCGTTTACTTCAAAACTATAGAAGTGCTTATATGCAATTAGCTGTACATCATTTTATGGATTACCAAAAACTTGCAAAAGATCAAAAAGATGATGAAAAGGGAAAATCCTTAAAAGCAAAAGTGTTGCTTGTTCTCGATGAAATGAATGAAAATATTCCCGAAAATACAATTCGTATGGATTCAAAAGAGCTGTATTATCAAATGGGGAGATTGTATTATGGAGTTGGACAAGAAGATAAATTACGTAATGTTCTCGATAATTTATTGCAAAGAGATGATCTTTCAATCAAAGATAGATTAGATTATGGTCAATCATATCTTGTTGAATTAGATGAGCCGGATATTGCAAAAAGTATTTATGAAACATTATATAATTCATTTAACAATACTGAAAGAATAGTTCAAACTAGAGGATTAGAATCAGCAGGTTTATCTTCAAAATCATGGAGACAGTGGCAAAATAATTATTCAAATATTGTTTCTCATTTAGTTATTGCCTATCAAAAACTTGAAATGAATACAGAAGCAGAAGCGGTTTTAACTGGGTGGTTGGAACGAAACCCAAGTGATCGTCAAGCCAAAAAATTACTTGATGAATTAAAAGGTGCTTCACCCTAAAACTTAGGGTATATAGCTATGGATACGCTAGTTTCCATAATCATACCTCATTGGAATGGAATTGATATTTTATCAGAATGTATTGATTCTTTAAATAATACAGAATATTCTAATTTTGAAATAATTGTTGTTGATAATTATTCATCTGATGAAAGCGTGAAATGGTTAAAGGCTAATCATCCTAAGATTAAAATTATAGAAAACGATAAAAATTATGGCTATGCAGGAGGTTGCAATAGGGGTATAAATAATTCAAAAGGTGATTATATTGTTTTTTTAAATAATGATACAATTCATAAGAAAGATTGGCTTAGCAATTTAGTTACTTTTATGAATAAACATCCTGATTGTGCAGCTGTCCAACCTAAAATATTAAATTATTACGAACGAGATAAATTCGATTATGCAGGAGGCGCTGGAGGGCATATGGATATCTTATGTTATCCCTTTGCAAGAGGAAGATTGTTTTTAGAACAAGAGATAGATAATAATCAATATGATGATGATGCGCCTTGTTTCTGGGCATCTGGTACTGCGATCATGGTTAGAAAAGAATTTTTTTTAGAAGTAGAAAAATTTGATGAGAACTTTTTTGCTCATATGGAAGAAATTGATTTATGTTGGAGACTGCAACTTAAAGGCCATAACATTTATGTAAATCCAAAATCTGTAATATATCATAAAAATGCTGTTTCGCTACCAATGACATCAATTAAGAAATTTATGTTAAATCATAGGAATTCACTTATGATGTTATTAAGTAATTACAAGGTTTTAACAACTCTTTATTTATTTCCTATTCGATATATGCTTGAGTTAGTTGCTATACTTTATGCTTTAACAAAACTAGATTTTAGACATATGTTTGGTGTAATACAGGCACATCTATGGATTTTGTTTCATATCCATATCATATTTTATAAAAGAATAAAAATTAATCGTTTACGAACAATTGGTGATTATGAAATTATGAAATCAATGTATAAAGGTAGCATTATTTGGGATCATTATATCAGAAGAATGAAAACTTATCGAGATATTTTCTTTAGCACATCTTCATAAATATCCCTATTGGAAGGATCAAGCTCTACTAGATTTTGAAGTATATCATGTTGTCTCAATATTTGTAAAATTTGTGATAATTCGCTAGCATGTGATTTTAAAAAATACAATGTATAATGTTCTCTTGGGATTCTATCATAAACTTCATTGATCCCCTTTATCATTAGATTAAATTGGCTAATTGATTCTTCAATTTCACCATCTTTAAATAGATCCAATGCGTAGTAATAAGCAAAACGAGCTTTTCTTAACCCATAATTTGATGACATATCATCAGCAAGTTGGACACGTCTTGACCATCCTTTAGGAAAATTACTTGAAGTACCTCGAAGAGCTATTGATCTAGCCATTTCATATTGCTTTGAGCCCTCATTTAGCTCATACGTATCTATTTCACCCGCGAGTACCATATTTGCATAATAGGATAGAAAGCTTGGGAGCGGCTCGAACATTACCTGATCATAGTATAAACTTGATCCAGGGTTAAAATGAAACTGTAATGCATTATCAAAAAATC
>MDTA01071995.1_pt1 | contig 19636 bp, 21 predicted proteins | sample 811151 | NCBI WGS metagenome assembly MDTA01 (sample SAMN05326648, study PRJNA326480) | marine metagenome | isolation source: seawater | place: Indian Ocean: South | collected 2010 | reverse complement strand
TCGTAATTATCGAGTACTAAAGACATGGATACTTCATCTTTTGCCGGAAAAATTGCGAGCACCCGCCTTATCAAGCATTCAACGAATCTATAAAATTTTTAGGTTGAGATAAAATCAAATGCCATCAAAATAGTTTGCAAAAATATATAAATGCTTAGGGATATTTTAGTAATTTTATGACAACATACACTTATGAAAACGACAATACTGTCTTACTTTAAGAAATTTTCAAATAAAGATATTGATGGATTAAGTTTGCTTTTTGATGAGTCCGTTATCCTTAAGGATTGGGAAATTTTTGCGGAAGGTAAGGCAGATGTTTTAGATGCTATTTCAAATATATTTAATTCTGTAGACTCTATATCAATAGAGCTAGATAAGTTATATTTAGATGAAAAAGTATCAATATGCGTTATTGATATTGTTATTAACAAACTTGAGGTATTGAAAGTAGTAGATCTTATAAAAGTAAATAATGACAACAAAATTATAGAGATATCAGCCTACAAACAGTGATGAACTTCTGTAACTTAATATAGGCTAATATATTGATTAAAAAATATTCACTCATAAAAAAAGGAGTCTAGGGTAATGAAGCTTAATAAATATTCTCTCAATGAAATGGTAAAGGGCTGGTTTATTGGAGATTTTAATCCCTCGCTTTTTAAAACTAAAGACGTTGAAGTTGCGGTAAAAAGATATCTTAAAGATGATTATGAGAACACGCACTTTCATAAAATAGCCACAGAGTTTACGGTAATAATTGAAGGGGCTGTGCTTATGAATGGTGTGAAATATGAGAAGAATGATATTTTAGTAATTGAGCCTGGCTATAAAACTGATTTTTTAGCGCTTGAGGATACCGTAACTGCAGTAGTAAAAATTCCAGGCGCTACTGATGATAAATATGGAGTTGAATCTTGATAAATATCGTAATACCAATGGCAGGTCGAGGAAGTCGATTTGCTGATAATGGTTATGAGCTACCAAAACCACTAATACCTGTTCATGGTATCCCCATGATTGAATTAGTAATTAAAAATTTAACACCCTCTGTTCCTCACACATTTACATTTATTTGTCGTGAAGAGCATCTGCAAACTTATAATTTAGAGAAATACATAGAAAATGCAACTCAAAACTATAATCTTTTACCTATAAAAAAAGTAACTCAAGGTGCTGCATGCACAGTTCTGCTAGCAGAGGAGCTTATTAATAATCAAAATCAATTAATGATAGCCAATTGTGACCAGTATATTTCAGTCAGTATAGATGAATACCTTGCCAATTTTTCGAAATCAAGATTAGAAGGTTTTATTATGACGATGACAGCCAATGATCCCAAATGGTCATTTGTAAAGCTTAATAATATGGAATTAGTTGAGCAAGTTAGAGAAAAGGAGGTCGTATCCTCAGAGGCCACTGTAGGAATTTATAATTTTCAAAGAGGCTCTGATTTTGTGAGAGGAGCACAAGAAATGATTCGTGATGACGAAAGAGTTGGAAATGAGTTCTATGTTGCACCAGTATATAACAGACTCATAAGTGATAAATTTAGAGTTGGGGTATTCAATATTGGTTCAGAGAAGAAAGGTATGTATGGTCTGGGTATTCCAAGTGATCTCGAATTTTTTAATGCTTTACCAAACCTGCCATAAGCTTGATAATGTTTTCTGTAGTTATTCCTACATTTAATAGAGAAAAACAGATTCTTGATGCAGTTAATTCAGCAAAGAACTTCTTTGATGGCACTAAATACGAAATAATAATTGTTGACGATTTTTCGAGCGATCAAACGGTAGAGATTTTAAACAATACCTTTAAAGAATTAATTAAAAAAGAAATTATTAAAATAATTAAAAACTCTCAAAACCAGGGCGTAAATTTTGCAAGAGCAAAAGGTATTGATGCTGCGAACGGACCTCATGTTATTCTTTTGGATTCTGATGATGAATTAATAGAGCTTCACAAAGATAAATTCTTTAATGAAATCAATCAATACAACTCCGCACCCTTAATTTTTTTTAGATGTGTAAATGAGAGTGGGCGCTTAGTAGGTAGAAATCTAAAAAAAACATATAAGCTATCTTTAAGAGAATATGTTGAAAAGTCTTCGTCTGGCGAGGTTCTTATAGTTATTAATAAAGATATTGTTGATAAAGTTCCCTATGATTTTGATTTGATAGGATGCGAAGGATTGGCCTACACAAGAGTTATTGACAAATATGGCCCAGCTATAAATTCTTGTTATGTAATGCGTTTGTATAATCAAGATGGTGACGGCCGCCTTTCCTCGTGGAAAAATTTTGTTAACAGAATCAATGATGTAGCACAGTTTCATGTTAGGATGCTTTCGGAATTCTCTCATGCCATGAATGTAAAAAAAAAATTAGAACTCTTATTGAAAATCACTATTTTCAAATTTATTTATCTTTTTAGGGGGTTGTTTAGAAAGTGATTCTTTATAATCCTCATGTCGATGATTTTGTGGGTGATCCTGTCCAGTTCTTAATATTTGGACGAAGACCACTTAAAAAATATGGCTTTCTATTATCTGAGCCTGTCAAAAGAAATTTAAAAGTTCAAATATACAAAGATAGTTCAATGTCGTGTATTTTACCTTTAATCATTTTTGTTAGACTGCCCAAATTTTTGAGGTTTCTGATTACTGAATTTGAATTTAGGATTTGGCTTTACCTTAATAAGTTAAATAAAGATCACTATATAAGGCTAAACTCAAATGGGTTGAAAGACAAAATCCTGATAACTTTTTCATATAAATCCGCAACCGGCTTGTTTCAAGAGAGAAAACAAGCGTTTACAAAATGTAAATATGTAATTTTTCATTTAAGCCATTATTTTGTAAATACCAAACTAAAATCGGAAAATATTTCACAATGCTCTAATTCAATTCTTGCAGGTGATTCAGATATTACAAATAACAGTTATTATCAGAAACACTTTGGGTGGTATAAAAAAAATTTTTATGTTCTTCATTTTGCTGTTCAGAGCAGATTTAAAAAGTACATTTCTTTTTCAGAAAAGTTTAATGGAGGGATAGCGACAGGTTCTTTTCACCGTCTTTCTGAGTGCAAACCGGCTAATATTTATATGGATTTCATTAATCATTTTCAAAGAGATTCATACCACTTATTGCGTGAAGAGATTCATGCTGCAGACATAGATCCAAAAACTCTTAAATCATATGTATCTTTATACAATGAGCCTTCAAAATTAGGTGAGATAAAAAAATTTTTCAATGTATCGAGTCAGAAAAAATATTTTTCACTAGATATAGTCCATGAATACAACAAATATAAATATGCCATTGTGGGTGAAGAACTCTCTGGATTTCCAGCAATTGGAGCTTTTGAAGCAATGGCCTGTGGGTGTATTTTAATAGCAAAAGAGAAATATTATAGAGGCCTTGGATTTGAACCTAATCTAAATTTTTTGACATATGATGGCTCTCTTTCAGACTTTCTTAAGGTTTTAGAAGATGCATCAGGGAATTCACGAATGTCAGAAATGTCTGAAGCTTCAATTGAGTATATTGATAAAAGATTTAGAGAAAACATTGTTTATGATTCTTGGGTTAAAAAATTAGGAGATCTGCATAGTGAAGTTATTAGCACATAGAGGATTTTGGAAAAAAAAGACTGATCAGAATACACTTAAAGCCTTTAGAATTGCTATTGATAAAGGTTTTGGTATTGAATTAGATATTAGAGATTATAATGGAAATATCATAGTTTCCCATGATCCGTTTATTGGAGATAAGCCTCTATTTTTTGAAGATTTCATTAAACATTTCCACCTTCAACTTGAAAATGTGTGTCTTGCTTTAAATATAAAGTCTGACGGACTAGCATCCAAACTAATCCAATTGATAGATTTTAGAAATTATGCAAATATTTTTTGCTTTGATATGTCAATACCTCAATATAAAGAATATGAGACTAAAGGTATAAACGTAGGACATAGACTTAGCGAAATAGAAGACTTATCTCTCTTTGATAAATCTCCCAAAGTTGTTTGGATCGATTCATTTGATCAAGTATGGTACTCCGAACATGATATTATAAAATTGTTGAATGATAATTCTAAATTATGTTTTGTGTCTGAAGAGCTTCATGGACGCAATCCTGAATATCAATGGGAATTGCTAAAAAAAGTTTATAAAAAAGTTTCTTCTAAAAGTGATTTAAAAGATAAACTTTTTTTGTGCACCGATTATTTTGATGAAGCAAAGGGGTATTTTGATGACGATTAAAGCGATTATTTTTGATATGGATGGAGTCTTGATAGATGCTAGAGATTGGCATTATGAATCTCTTAATAAGGCTTTAAGTTTATTTGGTTTTGATATAAACATGTCTGACCATTTAAACTATTTTGATGGTCTGCCTACTAGGAAAAAGTTAATAAAATTAACAAATGAGTATGGTTTTCCTGAGAAACTTCATGAATTCATTAATGAGTTAAAGCAAAAATATACACAAGAGATTGCTTTCGTAAACTGTAAACCAGTATTCGCCCATGAGTATATGCTTGCTTCACTTGCTGATATGAATTTTAAACTTGCTTGTTGCTCCAATTCGGTAAGAGAATCTGTTGATATGATGTTGTCAAAAGCACAACTATATGACTATTTTAATTATACACTTTCAAATGAAGATGTAGAAAAACCTAAGCCTTCACCAGATATGTATCAAAAAGCTGTAAAGTATCTCAAGATGGAACCTTCTGAATGTCTAATTGTTGAAGATAACGAGAATGGTATTAAAGCTGCAATCGCATCCGGTTGTCATGTGCTTCGTGTTAAAGACCCTGATGACGTGCACTTAGACCGGGTTTTAACTAAAGTCAAGGAGATCAATAATGAATAAATTAAACGTTATTTTTCCAATGGGTTCGTCACAAGTTATCACTTCATCCTCATTTAATTATCCACTGCCACTTCATGAGATTGACGGAAAAACATTAATAGAAAGAGTTATAGATAACTTTGATGAGCTAGGATCAGAAATAACTTATCATTTTGTTATAAATCAGGATCTTGTTGATAAATATAAAATTGATAAGACATTAAATTTATTGACAGAATCTTCTCATATATATGTGCTCTCTTCGCCTACAAAAGGAGCGCTATGTTCTTCTTTAATGGCAATAGATAATATTAATTATGACGATCAATTAATTATTGCAAACCATGATCAGCTATTTAAAAATCATGAGCTAAAGAAAATTTATCAAATTTTTTTAAATTCAAATGCAACTGCAGGTTGCCCAATATTTTCTTCGGTTCATCCTAGATGGTCATATGTAAAAAGGAATAATAATCAAATAATTGAAACCTCAGAGAAAAATCCAATTTCAAAAAATGCAATTGGCGGCTTGTATTTTTTTCGAAATGCTGAAATTTTTGTAAATTCAGCTTTTGAAACTTTGATAAAGTCAGACACTCATGATAATAGCTATTATTTATCGTCGGTGCTTAATCAAGTAATACTCAAAAGAAAAGAGGTGTTGCCTATCGATATGGATGATAGTAATTATTATTCCTTTTTCACGAAGGAAAGAATTCATAACTTCAATGTCAAAAATTTTTATAATTAGAATAATATTCGAAAATTTTTATTGTAAATTAGAGCAATTACATAAGCTTAAATTACAAATGAGCAAACATCTTTTTTAATTGAGCTCTTTGTGGTTTTAGGCCAGTGGTCAATTTTCGTTTAGGTATTTGACCTTTTTGTTTACTTCTAAAACTATAAATATGAACTCTTTTAAAATCTCTTAAGCTTTTTGCGATCTAACCATCTCACTATTAAGCAGTTGAATCTGATAATATTTTGTGATTAACATGTTAACTAGATGATATATATCTTGATTTTTATATTTATCGGAGTGATAAGTGATTATTAATGCCAATAAACTTATACATTCAATGTTTAAGGTAACATTTTTTTGCGCTTTTTTGCTTTCAGATCTGTATTATTCTGGAGTAGGCCGCATTTTTGATTATTTGACTGTTATCTTGTTGGTATTACTTTTGCATGGAGTACCCATGAGATTAATTTCATACATTCTGATGATAAGGACATTTCCGTTATTTTTATTTAGCATTGGAGGAATTATTATTGGACTTTACTCAGGTTTTATACCGATCTCGATAGGTCTTATTATTGGTATTCTGATTATTTTACCAATTTCACAAATATTAGTAATTAGCTATGATCGAGCGTTGCTCGAAAATACTATTTATCTCGTTCTAATGATAAGTATTGTACTTTTTCTTTTTCAATTTTTGATGTTCTATATAACTGGAACATACATTGATTTTTCTTCGATCTTTGGATCGATAAGTTCTCGAGGTAATAATGAGAGTCTGGCATACTTCCGTGCTCATGGTATTTTTCAAGAACCTAATATGTATTGTTCAGCAACGTTTTGCCTTTTAGCTTTATGCAAATTTTTTACAACAAGAAGAAGAAATTTGGAGAACTTAGCATGCATAACTATGATAATTTCACTTTCATTATGGGGTATTTTGGGCGGAATTATTTTACTGATTGCACTCAATCAGGCCTTTAGATCATTTTTATTTATACTTATTTTGAGTTTCGTATTTTTGGTTTCCATGTACTTTTTTTCTATAAACTTTAATGAGCTAGCTGACACGTCTGTCACGGTCAATAGATTAATGAATTTGCAAGAAGATCCATCATATGTAGGTCGCGTTAGTTCTTTGCAGAATATCAAGTCAAATTCGGAATTGATTTTTGGCTCTGGAGTAAGCTCATCGGATTTTCAAGAGAGATATGGAGCTAATGCTATATCCTTTTTATTATCAAGCTTTGGATTATTTTTTGTTATGTTGATGCTTATATATACTTTTTGGGTTACTAAGTTTTCAATTTGGAGCTTAGTTGTTTTAACATATTTATTTGTAACTTTCCCTTTATTTTCTTATGCATACTTTTGGATTTGGTTTGGGTTATTGATTGGATTAGCAAGAGGAAGGACTCAGAATTTAAGACCCTTAAAAAAATTTTACAGGATTAATCATAAGTATTAATATCGCCCTCAATTATATAAATTTTTATTATGTGTGGACTTGCTGGCTTTTTAGCTACAAATAAATTTGAATCGACAAATGCCCGATTGCAGTTGCAAAAAATGTGTGACGCAATTATACACAGAGGCCCCGATGCTGAGGGGCAATTCATATGCCAACATAACATTTTGGCCATGGGACACAGAAGATTATCTATTTTAGATCTTAGTGATAATGGGGCACAACCTATGTCCTCTCAATCCGGAAGATGGACAATTGCATTTAATGGAGAAATTTATAATCATTTAGATTTACGAATAAAACTTAATCGCGATTCTGAAGAAAAGAAATGGAACGGGCATTCTGATACTGAGACATTTCTTGAATGCGTTGAGGAGTGGGGCATCAAGAAAACACTTTCTCTCTGTGTAGGAATGTTCTCGCTTGCGCTTTGGGATAACAAAAAATCAGAATTAACTTTGGCTCGAGATAGATTTGGTGAAAAACCTCTTTATTACGGAAAGGCTAAAACAAAAGATAATACATTCTTTTTATTTGGTTCAGATCTCAATGCCATAAAACAATTCGATTATTTCAATTCAGACATTGATAGAAATGTTCTTAGAGAATATATGAGATTTGGATATATCGATGATGGTAGATCAATTTTCAAAAATATAAAAAAAGTTGAGCCTGCTACTTTTATAAGGATTTCATATAAAACCCATCAAATCAAAATCGAATCATATTGGTCTATGCAAGACCATATCAAAAAAAGAGTTAAAAATAGCCAAAAAAATAGTTACAAAAGTGCTGTTGAGATTATCCATCAACGATTAAGAAAAAGCGTACAATCACAAACAATATCCGATGTTCCTATTGGATGTTTTTTATCTGGCGGTATTGATTCATCTTTAATTGCTGCCTTGCTTCAAGAAAATTCTGCAACTCCTATAAACACCTTTTCAATTGGCTTTAATGAAGCAGAATATAACGAGGCAGAATATGCAAAAGACGTTGCAGAACATTTGGGGACTAATCATACAGAACTATATATATCCCCAAGTGAAATTAGGGAAATAATCCCAAAAATGAGTTACGTATATTCTGAGCCTTTTGCTGATTCTTCACAGCTTCCTACTTATTTGCTATGCAGCCTAGCAAGCAAACATGTTAAAGTTGCTCTTTCTGGGGATGCGGGTGATGAAATTTTTTGTGGTTATAATCGATACCGAATAGGACAATCAGTCTGGCCAAAAATAAGAAGATTGCCTCATAGTATTAGAAAGCAATTTGGTCAAATATTAATAAATACAAAGCCCTCGATTTGGGATAAATTCTCGTCAATATCCAACCAATCAAGATTAGGTGAAAAAATGCATAAACTGGGAAGTGTTATTGGGAGCAAAGACATTCACGAACTTTATGAAAATATTTGTACAGAATGGAGTAGCACAGAATCAATAGTTTTAAATTCAAATGATTTAGGTCGGTCTGAACAAGGATTAAAAGTTAAGTCAGAACTTATAGGAGCGGAATATATGATGTTCTCAGATTTATTTTCCTATTTACCAGGAGATATTCTTACTAAAGTTGATAGAGCCTCAATGGCACATAGTCTTGAGACTAGAGCTCCCTTTCTGGATCATAGATTAGTAGAGGAGGCATGGAAACTTCCTTTAGAGCACAAAATACGAAATGGACAATCAAAAAGTATTCTTCGAGATATTTTGGTTCAATATGTTCCAAAGCATTTAACAGATAGGCCGAAAATGGGTTTTGCGATACCAATTGGAGCATGGCTGCGAACTGAATTAAGAGAATGGGCAGAAGATCTTTTAAGCGTCCATAGACTATCAACTGATGGATTTTTGGATGTTAAAATGGTGAGGAAAATATGGGACGAGCATCTATCAAAACGTTTTAACCATGAAAAAAAATTATGGAGCATTTTGATGTTTCAATCATGGCTAGCACAGCAAAACTTATGAGTTGCTTGAATTATTTATGTAGTATCATAAAAAATAAAAATATAGTTAATTTATGGAAGTAAAAAAAATGTCTAATATTACGATTGCTGTTGTTGGCCTTGGCTATGTAGGGCTGCCTCTAGCAATAGAATTTGGAAAAGTTTACAAGACAATTGGTTATGATATCTCCACTGATAAAGTAGAATCTTACCTAAAGAAAAAAGATCCTACTGGAGAGATAAGCAAATTAGAATTTGATAAATCTCAACTTTTTGAACCTACTACAGACATCAAAAAGATAAATACTGCAGATTTTGTTATTGTTGCAGTACCCACCCCTGTAGATGAGACAAATAATCCAGACTTTTCTGGCCTGGTAGAAGCAAGCATAAGTGTAGGTAGAAATATTAAAAAAGGTGTTACAGTTATTTATGAATCAACTGTTTACCCCGGCGCCACTGAGGAACTCTGCAAGCCAATATTAGAGCAAGAATCTGGATATAAATGGAAAGATGGTTTTTATTTGGGTTATTCCCCAGAAAGAATAAACCCCGGAGATAAAACGCACACATTGACTAACATTATAAAAGTTGTTTCAGGAGATTCAGAGGATACCTTAGACCGTGTGTCATCGTTATATAAAACTATTATTTCAGCTGGTACATATGAGGCTTCCAGTATCAAAGTGGCAGAAGCAGCTAAAGTTATAGAAAATACTCAAAGAGATTTAAATATTGCTCTAATAAATGAACTTGCGTTTATATTTCATAAAATAGGAATTGATACTCTGGAGGTTTTGGAGGCAGCAGAAACCAAATGGAATTTTTTACCATTTAGGCCGGGTCTAGTAGGCGGTCATTGTATCGGGGTTGATCCTTTTTATCTTACACATAAGGCTGAAGAAGTGGGGTACCATCCACAGGTAATTTTGGCTGGAAGAAGAATCAATGATAGTGTTTCACAGTTTATAGGAGACCAAACTATAAAACATTTAATTAAAGAGAATGTTTTAATTAAAGGCGCTAATATTATAGTCATGGGTTTAACTTTTAAAGAAAATTGTTCGGATGTTCGCAATTCAAAAGTTGTTGATCTAATTAATTATTTAAATGACTATGGGGTTGTAACTCATATATATGATCCAGTTGCATCAGAAGAACAAGTATTTAAAGATTTCGGTCTTCGGCTTTCAAGCTGGGAAAACCTTCCAGCATCCGCTGCTATGATTGCTGCTGTTCCACATCAAGAAATATTAGAATTAACCATTGAAAATATCGAAGAAAAATTGCTACCTGGTGGTCTCTATGTGGATGTAAAGGCAAAACTAGATAAGGAAGAACTCATAAAAAGAGGTTATCATGTTTGGAGGTTATAGTTTTGAAATCTATTCCTGAATTGCAAGATTATCAGCTTTCCTCTGATCTACAAAATATTTTACTGAATGACTCTAGGCATTATCTAGTTACCGGTGGGGCTGGTTTTATAGGTTCAAATATTGTGGAAATGCTTTTAAGGCTAAATCAAAGAGTCACTAGTTTAGATAACTTCTCTACTGGGCATGAAAAAAACTTAATACAGGTTAAAAATTTGGTAGGTCCGGATAACTGGAAAAATCATAACTTAATTAAAGGTGATATTAGTGATATAGCAACTTGTGTTAAAGCCTGTAAAGGGGTTGATGTTGTTCTTCATCAGGCAGCTCTTGGCTCCGTACCTAGGTCTATAGCTGACCCAATAGCAACACATAGTTCAAATGCCACTGGTTTTTTAAATATGCTTATAGCTGCTCGTGACGAAGGTATAGATAGATTTGTTTATGCTGCATCCAGCTCAACATATGGAGATTCAAAGGCCCTACCAAAAGAAGAGGGCACTATTGGCAATCCCTTATCGCCTTATGCTGTAACTAAGTATGTTAATGAACTATATGCGAATGTTTTTGCTTCATGTTTTGGAATGGAAACAGTTGGTTTAAGATATTTTAATGTCTTTGGTCCTAGGCAAGATCCAAACGGAGCTTATGCTGCAGTTATTCCAAAATGGATTAGCTATATGCTTAGTGGTAAACAATGTACTATTAATGGAGATGGGCAAACTTCTAGAGATTTTTGCTTCATAGCGAATGCTGTCCAAGCAAATATTAGAGCTGCCACGACAACTGATAGCAAAGCATTAAATCAGGTTTATAATGTTGCTTTTGGAAAACGAACATCCCTAATAGAACTTCATTCTATTTTAAAGCAGAATTTGTGTGAAATTATTGAAAATCTCCACATTGAGGAGCCACTATTTGCTGACTTTAGAAAGGGAGATGTTCTCCACTCGCTAGCAGACATAGAAAAAGCAAAAACTTATCTGGGATATTCTGATTTATATGCTCCCGAGACAGGGCTAAAATATACAAGTCAATGGTTTGCTCAATCATCTATTGGTAACTCTAACCAGTAATAACTTTCTCAATGAGAATCTTTGAATTAAACATAAAAAATATGTTCAACATATGCAACTGAATAAAGCCGTATCTTATACCTTGCTCGGAAAATTTATAAGAATTTTCGGCATGTTAGCTGTTCTAGCCATTTATGGCAGGTATATTTCTCCTGAAGAAATCGGTGTTTTCGCTGTAATCTTTATTGCATATCAGTTTTTTGTTCCTTTGCTTGAAGGAGGTTTAACGAATAGTTTTTTGAAGTCTGATGCTAATACACAATTCTTGGGTAAATTGCATTTATTGAATCTGCTTTTAGCACTACTCATTTGCAGCATTCTTGTAATTTCTAGGTCATTTATTGAGGATATCTTTGAAGTGGATATCTCTCTATTTCCTCTAATGATATTTTGTTTATTCATTGTAGTTTCTTCTCTTAATGTTCAAAGACGAGGTTATTTTGAGAAGTTTAAAGAGTTCGATACAATATTTTTTGTAGAGCTAGTTGGGTTTGTTGTTGGTTCAGTTATATCTATAACGATGGCTATATATAATTTTGGATATCTCGCTATTATAGCAAGATATCTTTTTGAAGCTTTATTTGTGCTATGTTGCTATCGACTTTGGTTTGGATTAAAAATTTCGTTTAACCTGAAGAAGCCAAATGTTAAAGAATATAATTTAATTAAATATGGTTTTAAAATAGCTGCTTCAAGGTTATTAGAGGGACTCACTTTTTCTATTGACAGAATTATAGTTGGGATATCATATGGAGCTAGTCAATTGGGATTTTATCTTTATTCTAAAAACTTAGCCTCGATGCCAGATCAAATTATCCGACAAGCAATAACTCATCCGTTATTTTCATTCCTATCAGAACTTGGATATGAAGATTCATATAAAGAATTACAGAAAGTAACAGTGGCAATCTGTATTATTGTAATTCCTATGATAGCGATGGTTGTTTGTTTTGGAGACTTAATGCTAGAACTTTTAATGGGCCCATTATGGTCGGAATTTGGAAGAAATTTCCAAATACTAGGAGTATTTGGAATGTCATTATCATTAAGAGGCTGTTTAAGCATCTTATACATAACTAATATGAATATGAAATCATGGAATCGCTTTGTTTTTGCAGAACTTGCTTTATTAGTCATAGTTTTTAGTATTTTCATTATTATTGGTTTAAAAATTGAGGAATTTATTGTCATGGTTGCCATGTATTTCTTCGTATTTTGGTCACTTGTATATCTATGGAAAAACATGACCGAATTACATTTAAATCAATCTCTCTCACTAAAAAACATACTATATTCAAATCAATTATTATTTGTTTTTGCTTGCTTAGTTTTCATTGGCTTCTTTGTAAGATTTGTGTCGTGGAATTTTTTGCCAGATTCTATTTTATGGTCTTTCATTATTGAGTTTTCTCTGACACTTTCTGTAATGATTATTTATTTAGCTTGCTTCTATTATTTTGTGAAGCCTGATGTTTTAAAAACAGGTTATGCTTGGATGAAGTCAAATGTTTTAGATAGATTAGATTAAATATATGAACAATTTAACAATCTTTGGAGATATTTCTCTTGCCACTAAAAAATGATCTATGCAATAGAACAGTTGTTGTATGTTCGAATTATGCTTGGACGGTGCTTAACTTTAGAATGCCAATTATTAGGCGTCTAAAAGCTGAAGGCTATCGAGTAATTGTTTTGACTCAGTTTGATGGATTTGAAAACTCTATTAAAAGTGAAGTAGACGAAATAAGACCATTATTTATTTCTAGACAAGGAATAAATCCATTAATTGATTTTTTTACTTTTCTTGATTTTATAAGACATTTGATATCTTTGCGGCCAAGCTATATTTTCTTATTTACCATTAAGCCTGTGATTTATGGATCTTTAGCTGCCAGGATAATAAAAATAAAGTCTATTGTTATGATTACTGGACTTGGGACTGCTTTTATTAAAGATAATTGGATAACTAAGCTAGTGAAGGTTCTTTACAAATTTTCTCTTTCAAAGGTAAGGACGGTTTTTTTTCAAAATAACAGTGATAGATCTATTTTTATTTCAAATAGTTTAGTAGATCCAAACATCTCCAAATTGACACCGGGCTCAGGAGTGGATTTAAATAAATTTTTTGTTACCGAATTACCAAAAGAAAGCAGTATAACGTTTCTACTTATAGCTCGAATGCTTTGGGACAAGGGTGTTGGAGAGTTTGTTTCAGCAGCTCGCGAAATTAAATGTAAATATCCAGGCGCAAGGTTTCAACTTCTTGGTCCCCTTGGAGTTCAGAATCGAACATCGATACCAAGTAAACAAATGGAAGATTGGGTAGCTGAGGGTGTCGTAGAATATTTGGGCGAAACTGATGATGTTACAAGTTATATTGATAAGGCATGTTGCATAGTACTTCCTTCGTATAGGGAGGGTACATCTAGAGTTTTATTAGAAGGAGCTGCGATGGGTAGGCCATTAATAGCTTCAAATGTACCAGGCTGCCGAGAGGTTATAGATGATGGAATAACTGGGTTTTTGTGTGAACCAAGAAATCATAATGATTTGTTAAAAAAAATGGAGTCCATGATAGAAGAAACCTATGAAACTAGAACTGCGATGGGAATTAGAGGCAGAAGTAAAGTTGAAAAAGAGTTTAATCAAGATATAGTATGTGATCTTTTCATCGATGCAATAAATCACGAATAATTATAAAATAAACTCCCGTTATGATTAATTTATTAAAAATAATTAAACAGCTAAAAAAGGATATGAATGACCATTTCAGTTAACCCTCTTACTCAAGAATCATATCAAGTTCCCGATACAATTGATGATAAAAAAGCTATCAAGGCATTCTTATCAAAGCATAAAGGGAAAAAAGTTATTGTTGTACAAGGCCTAGGTTTTGTAGGTGCAGTAATGTCACTAGTTTGCGCTAATGCTATGGATGAAGACTATGCTGTTATCGGAGTTGATTTAGCAAACGAAAATACATTTTGGAAAATACGGTCTATAAACGAAGGCATATTCCCAATAATTGCTGATGATCCAAAAATTGAGGAATTTTTTGAGCGCTCCCGTCAAAAGGGCAATTTTTTTGCAACCTATGATCCCGCTGCTTATCAATATGCAGATGTCGTTATTGTTGACATAAACCTAGATGTTCAAAAAAAATCAAGTAAAGAGCGCATGCTAAATGATTTTGATGTAGATCTATCAGGTTTTAAGCTGGCCATTGAGTCAATTGGTAAAAATTGTAAAGAAGATGTACTAATCCTTGTTGAGACTACAGTTCCGCCAGGAACATGTGAAAAAGTAGTGAAACCGATAATTGATGAACAACTTCTGCTGCGTGATATGTCAATTGCAGAATATCGCCTTGGCCACTCTTACGAAAGGGTGATGCCCGGGCCTGAGTATATTGACTCAATTCGTAATTTTCCTCGGGTATATGCAGGCGTGACTGAGTCTAGCGCAAATGCAGTTGAAAAGTTTTTAAAAACGATTATAGATATATCAAAGTGTGACCTTACAAGGCTTGAGCACACAAATGCGACTGAGATGGCAAAAGTTCTTGAGAATTCATACCGTGCTATGAATATAGCATTTGCAGTAGAATGGTCGAGATTTGCAGAGGAAGCTGGTGTTGATTTATATGCGATTGTTAATTCTATTAGAGTTAGGCCAACTCATGCTAATTTGATGTATCCGGGTGTTGGTGTTGGTGGTTATTGTTTAACGAAGGATCCTTTACTTGCAAGTTGGGCACGTAAATATCACTTCGGATCTAAGTTAGATCTTGAAATGAGCATTAAAGGCGTTTCTGTAAATGATCAAATGCCTATTTTTGCTTATAACCGTCTTGTTAAGGTATTCGGTGATGTAAGTGATAAAAAGGTTACTTTTCTTGGTGTGTCTTATCGAGGTGATGTTGGAGATACTCGTTATACTCCTGTTGAACCTTTGGTAGAAATGGTAAGAGAAACTGGAGCAGAAATAATATTGCATGATCCGTTTGTATCATATTGGGAAGAGCAAAAATGTTTTGTTGAATCTGATTTAAATTCTGTGCTTGATTCGACTACCGATTTAATAGTTTTATCTGCTGGCCACAGTCAATACAAGCTAAAATCGACTATTGATAAATTAATGGCATTGAAATCCACTTTAATTTACGACACTATCGGTTTGTTTGATAAAGAACAGTTATTGATTTTACAAAGTAAACACAAAGTTTCTGTCCTAGGTCGAGGTGATCTAGGATAGATATTTTGAGGTAGAGTATGAAGGAAGTATTAGTTTTAGGTGGTGGCGGATTTATTGGCAGAAATATTGTAGATTTTCTTGTGAATAAGGGAGATTGCAATGTTACCGCAGCCGATATTAAAGTTGGCTCTAATTGGCAGGATATATCTAATGATGAGAATAAACGTGATCGTTTCAATTTTGTACAAGCAGATTTTACTAATATTTCTTCCTTCGAAAACCTAAATCAAAGTTTCGATGAGATTTATATGTTGGCTGCTATTGTTGGTGTTAATCGTACATTAAAATTTCCTCAAGATGTCATTAGAACAAATACGCTTTTAACTATGAATACTTTGGATTGGATATCCCGCAATCCTATCAAAAGGCTATTGTTTTCATCGTCTAGTGAAAATTATGCAGCTACATCTGATTTATTTAATACAGAGATTCCTACTGCAGAGAATGTTCCACTGTGTATTGGAGATGTGAAACATCCCCGGTGGACTTATGCAACTACAAAATTGCATGGTGAATCTGCATTTATACACTCAGCTGATGTATATGATTATGAATGTACCATTGTACGTTATCAGAATATTATTGGTCCTGAAATGGGCTTTGGTCATGCAATTCCGCATATTGTTGAGCGCTTTATTGGAGGTGAGCAATCCCCATTTAAAATATATGGTCATGATCAAACAAGAGCATTTTGCTATATAGATGATGCCGTTATGGGTACTGTGAGTGCTATGGAAAGTGATAAAGCAGCAGGCGAGATTTATCATATTGGTAACCAAGAAGAAATCAATATGGAAGCTCTGACCACCTATATAGGTGAACTAATGAACTATACTGGTAAGTATGTGCCTGCAATGACATACCCAGGCTCTGTTGCTAGGCGTTGTCCAAATATAGACAAAGCGAAGTTACACTTTGGTTACTCACCTTCAATTGGTTGGAAGGAGGCCGTCAGTTTGACGGTTGATTGGTACCGTGACTTTTTTAATTCTGGCCAATCACCCCAATCCGGTGGTTTTGAAACACCAGAAGCTGTTTCGGGTAAGGTGAAAAAGTAGTGAAAAGGTTTTTAGATGTTGTATTTAGTTTTTTGGCTTTAGTAATTCTCGGACCATTGCTACTCCCAATAATCATTATTTTAAAGTTAACAGGAGAGGGAGAAATCTTTTATATACAAGAGCGAGTAGGCCGAGGAGGTAATTTATTTGGGTTATATAAATTTGCAACAATGTTAAAAAATAGTCCAAACATTGGTGCTGGTGAAATAACAGTCCAAAACGATCCCAGAGTTCTACCTTTTGGAAAGTTTTTAAGGAAAACGAAGTTAAATGAATTGCCACAGTTGTGGAATATTTTTATTGGAGATATGAGCGTAGTAGGTCCTCGACCAATGGTACCGAATACTTATGCCTATTATCCAAAAATTGGACGCCTGAAGTTAGAAACAATCAGACCTGGACTGACAGGTATCGGATCAATTGTTTTTCGAGATGAAGAGCGCTATTTGATTGATTGTGATGAGCCAATGAAATTTTATAGAGAACACATTATTCCTCACAAAAGTGATTTAGAGGTTTGGTTTATTGAAAATAACACACTTTGGTTATACATTAAAATCATTTTTGTTACTGCCTGGGTGGTTCTCTTTCCATCCAGCAATATAGTGGAAAAGGCATTTGGTAACATTCCTTCTCTACCAGAAACTTTAAGATGAATAATTTTTTGAAGCATATTTAGGGTTGAACTATTGCTTTCTGGATTTAGGTTATTTCTTTACACCATATGAAATAGAATTTTGGGAAGGAAATGAATTTAGATTAAATAAAAGAAATCTTTATAGAAATGATAATACTGTTTGGAATCATTTCATTTTAGAGCCATAAATTTATTTAAATAAGGTATCTTTTGCTATAAAATCAAACTCTATGCTTAATCACACAATTAATTATTTTTAATTAATCAATTACATCGGAAAATAATCATTGCTATCAAAAAAAAAAATATAGTTCCCATAAATCAAAAAATTAGAGCAGATAAAGTTATGCTCATCGATCAAGAAGGCGAAAAGCGTGGTTTAGTTGACCTTAAAGATGCATTAGAACAAGCTCAACAGTCTGAATTAGATCTAGTTCAAGTTTCACCATCTGGTTCAGATCCAGTAGTATGCAAGCTAATGGACTATGGGAAACATTTATTTACAAAGAAAAAAAATATTTCTTCATCAAAGGGAAAGATTAAAAGAACTTCAGTTAAGGAAATTAAATTCAGGCCCTCCACTGATACAGGCGATTACAATATAAAACTAAAAAAAATAAAAAGCTTTATTCTTGACGGAGATAAGACTAAAATAAGCGTCCGATTTAGAGGAAGGGAGATTTTAAATAGTAATCTTGGCCTTGATTTGTTGAATAAACTTAAGGAAGAATTATCTGACTTAGCTCAAGTAGATCAAGAGCCTTCATTGGAAGGAAGGCAGCTAATGATGGTTCTCTCACCACTGAAAAGGAAAAGTTAAAGTATTTAAGATGGGATATAAATTAAAAAAACATTCGGGAGCATCCAAGCGTTTTAAAAGAACGGGATCTACCATTAAAAGTAGAAGTGCTGGGAGAAATCATATTCTTTCAAAGCAATCTACAAAAAGAAAGAGACATAACAGAGGTTTAAATAAACTTACAGGCGATGTATTAAAAGTGGCCTCGAGGTTAATTAATAAATAAGATGCCAAGAACAACAAAATCAGTAACTGCTAAAACAAGACATAAAAAAGTTCTTAAAGCTACAAAAGGTCATTATGGAGCAAGAAGTAGGCTATTCAAAACGGCCAAGCAATCAAATATAAAAGCACTTCAGTATGCCTTTAGAGACAGGAAAAATAAAAAGAGAAGCTTTAAATCTCTTTGGATAACCCGAATAAACTCTGGTTCAAGATCTCTTGGTGTTACTTATTCGGAATTAATTAATGGACTTCTTAAAAAAGATATTAAATTAAATAGAAAAATTCTTTCAGATTTAGCCACTAATGATGCGCCAGTTTTTCAAAAAATTGTAAAAACTGCTGTAGAGTAAGTTTCAATGTCTTCAAAAGACAAAGTAAATTTGCCAGAAGTTATTAACTACCAAGGCTCACTTCACCCGATAAATCAAACTAAAGATTACTTAATAAGATTATTGTCAAAATTTGGTTTTGATGAGATAGATGGCCCAGAAGTAGAAACAGAAGAGTTTAATTTTGATATGTTAAATATTAAAAAATCTCATCCAGCCAGACAAATGCATGATACTTTTTATGTTGAAGGGAAGAAGAATGTTTTAAGAACGCATACTTCTCCAGTTCAAGTAAGAAGCATGCTTAATTCAAAGCCACCAATGGCCTTTACTTCAGCAGGTAAAGTTTATAGGAAAGATGACGATGCAACGCATCTTCCAATGTTTCACCAGGTAGAGGGTATATATATCGATGAAATTGTAACTTTTGCTAATTTAAAAGATCTTATTCATCAAATTCTTTATGAAATATTTGGTAATCATGTCGAAATAAGATTTAGGCCCTCTTATTTTCCATTTACAGAGCCTTCTGCTGAAGTAGACATACTTTCAGGAAACGGTAAGTGGCTTGAGATACTTGGTTGTGGAATTATAAACCCTATTGTATTGGAGAATTGCAGTATAGACTCGAATAAATATAGTGGCTTGGCTTTTGGCCTAGGAGTCGAGAGAATAGCAATGCTTAAATATGGTGTTAATGATATAAGGGAATTTTATAAATCAAATTTAGATTTTCTTGCACAATTCAAATGAAGATACTATACCAAGATCTAATAAATCATTTATCTGACAAACCTTCAAAAGAATTACTATCCGAAAAATTATTTCAGCTTGGTCACGAGCACGAAATCCTTGG
>MDTA01019424.1_pt1 | contig 19636 bp, 23 predicted proteins | sample 811151 | NCBI WGS metagenome assembly MDTA01 (sample SAMN05326648, study PRJNA326480) | marine metagenome | isolation source: seawater | place: Indian Ocean: South | collected 2010 | reverse complement strand
GTCGCAGAATGAGAGGTGGTGAGGGGTTCGGTATGTTTAGAAGGGCTTAAATATAACAATAACACGATGATATTCACTGATATTCACTGATATTTAAATGAATTTACTATTTAAAGTATAATTTTTTTCTGGATCGATTCTTTTATTTCTTTTACATAAAATAAAAAATGATAATATACAACTCATATATATATTATTATTTATATTATTATACTTCGTTTATAACTTAGACTTCATAGTTTTTAGTGATGGGTGATCAATTGTTTAATTTACTTTGCAATCTATTGAACATTTCTTCATTATAGATTAAATTGCCCAGGGGCTTATAGTCGGCAACAGGTTTATATTTTTTATCATTTTTATCATTTTTATCATTTTTATCATTTTTATCATTTTTATCCTTTTTATTATAAAAAATATTACCGGTAAATGATTCATTAGTATCTTCTTTATCATTATTTATAATATTGCCGTAAGAATCTACTTCAACACCCGTTTTTTTTTTAATTTCATTTCTAACATAACTGGGAACCCAATGTTTCCAAGATATTAGAATGACACTAGGATGAAGATATTTAACCATAAAACCGTTTGTATTTAATTTATCCATTATATAGGATATACAAGAACCCTGATCATATTTAGGTACTCCAATCATAACTTCTGGTACTGTAAACCAACAATATTGACAATCAATCTTTTGTCTAGAAGTAGTTTTTATTTTAACGTGAGCGCGATTTAAGAGTTTATTAAATATTTCTAGTTTACTTAAATCATAATTTTTTTTCTTTTCATAGAGGTCATCAATATTTATTTTTTCATTAAAAGCATCCATGTTTTCAATATTAAAGATATGACTCATATAATAAAGAAAAATAAAAAAATATAAAAAAAAAAACTAATAATTTAACATGACAATTAAAACGCTTTGTATTTGTGGTGGTGGTCCTAATATGTTGATTGTTTATGGTGGATTAAAAAGATTGTGTGAGGAAAAATATTTAGAATTGGACAATATAGAAAATATATATTCATTATCAGGAGGAACGATTATTATTATTATTATTTTATTAATAAAAAATTGGAATGATATTGATAATTATATTGAAAATTGTCCATGGGGAGAGTATCTAGATATATCCATAGATAAATTATTTAAATTATATACAGAAACAGGTATATGTGGCGATTTTGTGTATAAAAAAATATTTGATTCATTATTAGTGATGAATAATTTAGATACAGAAATAACACTTCATGACTTTTGTACTACGATGAAAATAAATTTTTATGTTGGAGTTACATGTTTGACGGATTATAATTTTGTATTGATTTCTAATTTTAGTCATCCTGATATAAAATTAAAAACGGCAATACAAATGACATCGGCACTTCCGCTACTTATAAAACCGGTAATATATGAAGATAAAATGTATATAGATGGAGGTTTCTTTTACAATTGCTTGTCTAATTTTTGTATTAATAATAAAGATATAAATAATTCCGAGATATTATGTTTAAGAAATAATTTAAATAAAGAAAAAATAAATGTAAACAGAATTGAATGTTTTATCGATTATTTATCTTACTTATTTAATATTGTATTAAATAACATAAGATATAAAGAAGTAGATTCAATAGAAAATATTTTATATTTAAAATATTATGACTATTTTAATTACAATACGGATAATAAGTTATTAAAATTTTTCACGTGTAAAAAAACGAGAGCAGAGTTAATAAAAAATGGGGAAGATTGTGCAGATTTATATTTATTATATAAGGTGGGTGCGAAAAATCTTTAACTATTTAAAACGGTTTCTAAAAATTCTTCTATATTTTTTTCATCGATTTTTGCTTCAAATTCATAAATATCACCATTATTATCAAGTATTAATGTAGGGAAACTGGTTACCTTATATTTATCCATTTCATTATTCGTATCCGCATCATCATCATCATTATTTTCATGTTCATGTATTTCTAATTCTAAAGTGAAGTTATCGTCAATTTGTTTATTATCAAGAGATTTTATATAGTTCCACAATGAAGGATTTTCTTTAATTTTACAACAATGCGGGCACCATGTTGCGTGGAAATAATGAATTACCGGGTTTCCCGTCTTCATATCATTGGGTTGATGGAATTCATTATTTCCGGAAAACATTTTTTTTTCAACGTATTCATAGTACACATATACAGCGATTCCTATAAAAATAGTAACAACTAGAAAATACATAAAATATTCTATGTTAAAATTATCGTAAACATAAGACTGTACGGAGTCAAAATTTGAACCACCCATCTGCCCTTGAGAAAAAGTTTTAGCTAAATCATTAAACATTTCCATATAGATATTTTTACATATAAAAAAAAAATATTATACGAATATATATTAAATATAAGTCAACACTTAATATAATGTGGATTCGTTCTAAAGAAGGAAAATTAGTAGAAATTACAAGGGATACATATTTTTCAGATAAAGATTATTATGCAAAAATAACAAAATTAGAAACAGGAAATAATATAGTACTAAATGGCAATAGTAAGAATAAGATATTATCTATTTTAGACGTTAAAAATTTTGACAAAAGAATTATCTAACTAAATATATAATGCGTAATACTAAAAAAATAAACAAACGAAAGACTATTTTTACAAAAAAAAATTACAATAGCGGGGATGGGATGTTAACAACAGTTTGGGGTCCAAGTATGTGGCATTATTTACATACGATGAGTTTTAATTATCCGGTACATCCAACTAAAGAACATAAAAAAAAGCACCGAGAATTCATTGAAAATTTAAAATACACGTTGCCTTGCAAGTATTGTAGAATAAATTTAAAAAAAAATCTTAAGGTTCATCCCTTAAAATCGTGTCATCTTAAAAACAGAGAAGCATTTTCAAAATGGGTTTATAGTTTACATGAATTAATTAACAAAATGTTAAAAAAAAAATCAGGATTAACTTATTGCGAGGTAAGAGATAGATATGAGAATTTCAGGGCGAGATGTAGTAATAAAGAAAAGAAAAATAAAATATTTACTTTTAAAAATATTAAAAAACTTAAAAAGGAGAAGGGTTGCACAGAGCCATTATATGGAAAGAAAGCAAAATGTGTAATACATATCATACCACAGGATAGGAAATGCAAGACATTAAAAATAGATAAAGAGTGTGTTAAAAAAAAATAAGAATACTCCTCTTTTATATTAAATATTTGGGTATCATTATTATAATAAAAAATCTCGACAATTTTTATTAAATTTATTATATGAAATAGTTTAAAGACTACACTACAAGGGTAAACATAAAATGAGCGCAATGGTAGAACCCCCCCCTAAAATCGGTATGATTGACCCTGTAGATTTTGATAGAACGGTGTCGATGATGAGAGCGTTTTTCAAGAGCAAGGCATTTATTGAAGTACATACACAAACACGTCTTAGTATTCTGGCTGCGTGCGAAGATCCGTCTACAATTTCAACATACGACTACGCTGGTCAAGTGTGGCCTTTACCACAAACCGGACAAATGTGGTTGGAATACGAGATGTTGAAGAATCCAGACCGTGCGCCTGGCTACTTTTGCGTAAGTACGAGTTATAGGAATGAGCCAAATCCTGTGGCGGGTCGTCATGACAAGATTTTCCCGATGTTTGAGTTTGAGTTAAAGGGAGGTATGGAAGAGCTTGTGCAACTGGAGCGCGAACTTCTTGAATACATGGGTTTCAGGACGCCAGAGGGCAATGTAGATTATCCACGTGAAAAGTATGTCAAGGTGGCGGAAAAGTACAATGTCCGCGAACTGGAGAATGAGCATGAAGAACAACTGGGTGAAGAATATGGTCCTGTGTTTTTCCTGACTGATTTTCCCAACTATACGTCGCCTTTCTGGAACATGAAGCAAAGCGACGAAGTGGAGGGAGAAGCCAAAAAGGTGGATGTTATTATCCACGGGATTGAAACCATCGGGAGCGCAGAAAGGTCTTGTGATCCAGAAGAAATGTCGCGACAATTTCACACCATTAGCGACGGAGGATATGCCAACATCCTTTACAGCAAGTTTTCTAAGGAACGTGTGGAAGCAGAACTTAATGAGTTCGTAAAGCATACCTTCTTCAAGCGCTCGGGAGGTGGTATTGGTGTCACACGCATGATTCGTGCCCTGAAACTAAGCAATCTTATTTAAGTTCATTATTTATTATATAAAAAAAATCAATAATACGATGCTATACAGTATTATCGTATTATTCATTAATTATTAAATTCGCTAAAGTCAGTAAGAACAGGTTTAGGCAAATAACGGTCATTTACTTCTTTTGTATTGACATCATAATTGGGAACTTTTTTGCAGGTGAAAGCCGGTTCAGGGCATCTTTCACAGGGTGGGCATGGAGGGCATGGTTTTTCGCGTACGTTATCGCATTTTGATGGGCATGCGGGGCATACCGGGGGTACCATTTGCGATTTTAGCATATAATTATTATCATTCCATTTTTTATTTTTGAAATCGGGGAGTTCATCATCGGCATTCATATTTTCCGTAATCTTGTCTTGTTTGGATCTTTCCGCATTTTTTTCTCCCATGGAATCAAGTCCTTCAATCAAGGGAGTAACCATAGGGGCTATTATAATGAATAATAAGAACAATAAGAATAAATGTATTAGTTCTAACTTTACGGGTTTAAACTTCATATAAAATATATATCGAAAATAATTGAAATTAAATATTTTATTAAATAAATAGTGATAAATGCCTAAAACTATAAGAAACAAGACCGATCCATTAAATATTTTTTATCAGGAAACGAAACAATTTGAATTTGAAGTTGGTATAGACGAGGCTGGTCGTGGACCAATGTTTGGGCGAGTCTATGCAGCAGCGGTAATTTTACCTAAAGGAAATGAATTTAAATTCCATGAGATGAAGGACAGTAAAAGATTTTACTCCAACAAGAAATTGATAGAAACGGCCGACTATATCAAAGAAAATAGTTTATGTTGGTCTGTAAAATACACGGATGAAAAGGTGATAGATGCTATAAATATACGCCAAGCAACATTGAATACTATGCATCAGTGTATTAAGGACATTTATGTAAAACTAAAGAGTATAGAGGGGTATAATAAGATATCTTTATTATTGGTGGATGGAAATGATTTTAAACCATTTATGTTTTTTGATATTTCCAATAATGCTTACGAACAATTAAATCATGTTTGTGTAGAAGGGGGTGATAACAAATATGTATCTATAGCAGCGGCTTCTATTTTGGCTAAAGTGGAGCGTGATAGGTATATAAAAGATATGTGTGTGAAACATCCAGAATTGGTAGAGAGATATAAACTCGATAAAAATAAAGGATATGGTACCAAAAATCATATAGATGGCATCAATATGTACGGTATAAGTGAGTGGCACAGAAAAACGTACGGAATTTGTCAAAAATACGCATAAAAATACGCACAAAAAATTGAATTAAATATTCTTCTTTATAAATTTAGTATAAAGAAGAATGAGAATCCTTGTTTTTGACACTGAAACGACAAATCTTCCGGAAAAAAATGCGCGGGTTATTAGCGATGACCTTGAAAAATGGCCTTATATTATACAATTAAGTTATTTGGTTTATGAATTTAATGAAGATGCTTCTTCTACGTATGTAACGGACAACATCATTTATCTCCCACCCCATGTGGAAATAAGTGAAAAAAGTATTTCAATGCATAATATAACAAGAGAGCGTAGTGAAAGCGAAGGAATTTTTATTCACGACGCACTATCTTTATTTAATAATCAAGTTAAAAAGGCTGACGTTATTGTAGGCCATAATATAAAATTTGACAAGGAAATGATAAGTGTGGAATGTTTGCGGAACAATATTAAAAACATATTTTGTCCGTGGGAAAATATTGCAAAATATTATTGTACTATGAAAAATACTCGAAAGCATTGCGGGATTATCGCAAAGAATAAAACAACTGGTGAACCCTATGAAAAGTATCCAACATTGAGTGAATTGCATGAAAAACTTTTCGGTGATGTTCCCAAGGGAACCCATAATTCCATGGTTGATGTACTGATATCTTTCAGGTGCTATATGATGTATACCCATAAAAAAGACATGTGTAAAGATAGAAATTTTCGTTATTTAATGAGAAATTATAGACCCCTGAAACCTTAAAATGAGACAAAAATTATTATGATTATATATTATTTATATAGAAAAGAATTAAATTTATAATGAGAATAGTATTATATGATTTTATTATGGTATGGATTTTTTTACATGTGTATGCCAATATATACAAAATGTAAATTATGTAAGTATATTCATTTCACGGGACCTACTGAAGCAAAATGCAAAAGATTTCTAAACATTAACGAAAGGTATTATTTAAATAAAAATCCCAATGATTTCTGTGAACCAAATTTATACGCAGATATAGAAATTGCAAGAAAAAGAGACGAATTATGCAATAATGCATCTTATTATGTAAGACGTATACAATAATTTTTTTATTGTATTATTCAAGCCTTTAACTTCCACACATTTCACATTCTTCATCTTCGTCTTCATTGCTTTTTGTCTTTGGTTTAATCGTAAATTGTTGCGGCTGATGTCGGGGCTTTCGTCTAAGATAATAAATACCAGTTTTTAATCCCGCTTTCCAAGAATAAAAATGCATGGATGTTAAATTTTTATAATTTGGTTCTTCTAACCAAAGATTTAGACTTTGACTTTGACAAATATAACATCCGCGATCTCTTGCCATATCGATTAAATGTTTCATGGGAATCTCCCAAACAATTTTGTATTTTTCTTTTAAATGTTCGGATATACCATTTATATACTGCACACTTCCTTTGTTTGCAACAATATTATTTTTAACGTCTTCGCTCCACAATCCTTCATTTATTAATTCTTCAATAAGATGTTTATTTACAACAATAAATTCACCAGCTAAGGTTCTTCGTGTATACATGTTACTTGTAAATGGTTCAAAACATTCATTGTTTCCTAAGATTTGGCTTGTACTTGCTGTCGGCATTGGTGCCACACAAAGGGAATTCCTTATTCCATATTTTTGAACCGATTGCTTTAATTCATTCCAATCATATCGAGTACTTGGTGTTTCATTCCATAAATCGAACTGTAATAAACCTTTGCTGGCAGGAGAACCTTCAAATGAACTATATGCTCCCATATAGTTGGGATCTTTTATTTGCATTTCTTTTAAAATTGGTTTATACATTTCTTTCAATTGGCTCACTTTTTCTTGAAGTTCAATTATTAATTTATTATAGGGACCTTCTGTAAGGACATTAGAAACAATCAAATCGGTTTCTTCAGGATTATCACTAGAAAAACACAGAGTTTTCTTTTCAATTTCTTTTTTTATGAAAAGCATGTCTTTTTGCCTATTTATAGAAATTTCATTTGATGTCTTTATAGAAGAATGATATATGGTCTCGAAAATATTTTTATTTACTTCTTTTGCTTTATTACTATGATAAGGAATATCCATGAGAATGAAAGCATCTGCAAGTCCTTGAATTCCAATTCCTATGGGTCGGTGTAAAAAGTTGGATCTCTTTGTTTTATCGGTTGGATAATAATTAATATCAATAATTTTATTTAGATTTCTAGTAATCAATGCTACAACATCGTGTAATTTATTGTAATCAAAGGTATGATCGGCGTTAACAAATTTACTAACCGCAACGCTTGCTAAATTACACACTGCTGATTCTTCCGGAGAAGAGTACTCTATAATCTCCGTACATAAATTACTTGATTTTATAGTACCGAGATTTTTCTGATTTGATTTCACATTACATGCATCTTTATATAGTAAATAAGGCGTCCCCGTCTCCATTTGACTATCCAATATTTTAAACCAAAGTTCTCGGGCAGGTATTTTTTTTGTATATCTCTTTTCGTTCTCATATTTTTCATATAACTTTTCATATTCGTCACCATAACAATCACAAAATCCAGGACATTTATCTGGGCAAAATAGACACCAGTCAGAATTTGTTTCTATTTTTTTCATAAAAATATCGGGAATCCATAAAGCATAAAATAAATCTCGCGCCTTCGACTCTTCGTCTCCGTGATTTTTTTTTAATTCTAAGAAATCTTCAATATCCGGATGTATGGGCTCCAAATAAACGGCAAAACTCCCGTTTCTTTTTCCTCCTCCCTGATCCACGTATCTTGCCGTATCGTTAAACACCTTTAACATAGGAACAAGACCATTACTTGTTCCATTTGTTCCTCTAATTTGTGTTCCCTTTGCGCGTATATTATGCACATGTATTCCGATTCCTCCGGCCCATTTCGAAATCTGCGCACATTCTTTTAAGGACTCAAATATTCCATTAATACTATCGTCAATCATCGAAAGTAAGAAACATGAACTTAACTGTGGCCTAGGTGTTCCCGCGTTAAATAATGTCGGTGTTGCATGAGTAAAATAAAGTTCAGACATATATTTATAGGTTTCCGCGATAGAATCTATGTCATCTCCATGAATACCAACAGAAACCCTCATCCACATATCCTGTGGCCTTTCAATACAAACGCCCTTTACTTTCATAAGATATGCCCGCTCTAATGTTTTAAATCCAAAATAATCTATCAAATAATCTTTTTCATAATCAATGATTTTCATCATATATTCACTGTATTTTGAAATAACATCCCATGTTTTTTTGCATATCAAAGGAACATGGTTATTATGATAATCCACATTATTATATAACATTTCCATTGTTTTAATAAAAATATTATTATTATTACTACCATTTAAAATAATGGTATTTTTTTGATGATTTGATATACATATACATGATGCTAGTTTTCCGTAATCAGGATGTATTGTAATCATAGATGCGCATTGTTGTGCAGTTAATTCATCTATTTTTTTGGTTTCTATTTCATCATATAATTGGTCTATAACCTTCAAACATAATGCTGTATAATTGACAGACTGTATGTGATTGCGTTCACCTATTTTTTTAATCCTTTTCAGTATCTTATCAAAAGAAATATCTTCTTTTGATCCATTTCTTTTAATAACTGACATTTCTTGATCATTCATGGATAAATATAATGTATTCTTTTATTTTAAATTGTTTAAAATCAATGTTATTTTATAATGGTTGGGTATCTATTTTAATAATTTCGTTTATGGAAACTTTATTATCGCTAAAATGTAAAAGACACTTTCTTTTTTTAAAAACTTCCTTTTTTTCTCTTTTTTTTGGTGCACGATGAATGTATCCATTTATTTTTTCATGACATATTGTATTCCAAACGGATTCAAGTTCCTTTATTGCAGAATTAAACCATAGCTTATTTCTAAGAACCAAAACACAACTCAGTATTTCTAATTTCCAGTAGATATCTTTCACCCATTCCATGTGGTTGTTTTTCTTAATAATATTTACCTTCCAGGCATCAAACTCTTCTTCATCCATGTTTATATTTGGATATTCATAATAAGGATATCCATTATCCATAAATAAAACAAAACATCCTTTTCTGCATCCATCACTAGACAATTTAAATTCCCCATCTGTTTTAAATTCTAAATAATTTTTATATTCCTTAAATTGAGTCTCTAAAAAATCACATTCATTTAAATCACACACCTCCATTTGTAATTGCATTTGTATCCAGTATTCTGGTTTTGGTATTCCGTTTATTTCCCTATTTACAATATTTTTTATTTCTAACATACGTCCATATAATTGAGAATGAACATCCGTATTTATACCATCCGGAGATGCACCTAAAAAGGGGAACGTTTCGTGTTTTATACAACCGTAATCATCTATTTTTGTATTATACATATCTTCGTATATTTGAATAGATATGGGTTCATACTTTGTCCCCCAATGAAATGGTGATTCTAAATTAACATTATCGTACTTAGAAGAATCGTGTGGACAACATTTTTCATATATTATACTGTTTTTAGAGGATTGTGTATCCAGTGCCTTCCAAGCAGAACTCGCAGTAATTAAATTATGTCTAAATTCATACCATTCTTTGGTTCGTTGTGTAGGTTGTGGTGTTTCCACAATTTTTTTTATTTTTCTATTAATAACCTCCATATTTGGAGGTTTTCGAATAAACGTTTTATCATAGGATCTTGGTGGTACAATATATTTAAAATACTTTTTTTTGACATTTTCATATATGATATCAAATATATATAAAGAGTTATCCATTTGCAAATCTTCTAACTGAAGACATACTAATTCTTTTACATCGAAATACATGGTGTCATGAAAGTCCTCTTTAGAATATAAAATAATATTATTTTGTATATAATCATTAAATAGTTCTTCAATGCTAGCATAAAGTTCATCATATTCTTTTTGTGTTATAAACTCATTTACCATTTTATCTATTTCATATTTAAGTTCTGTTAAAGATTCCATATACATCTATGGTGTTTTTTATTTATGTCTATTTATTATTATCTTCATTGCTTGTCTCCCTTTTCTTTTTACTTTTTTTTGATTTTATGGGCGCCAATGATTTCAACGTAGACGGTCTTCTTTCATTTCGTTTTAACGTAAATTTTTTATCTTTGATTTGTAAATTAGGTATAGATACTATTATTTGCTCATCTTTATTATATACAACATCCTTCACATTTTGTAACTGTTTTCTCTCCAAACAATTTTTCAAATAGGTTTTCAATGATTTTACCTGAATGTGTGATAATTCATTATCAACCCCGTAATTCTCAGCATAATCATACAATAATTTAATTTTTGTTGTTTTATTTAATTTGTTCCATACCTCCTTTGTATTAAGTGTTTTTTCTTTATTTAAAAACTCGTTGATTTTATCGTTATTTTCTAGATCTTTTGTTTGTTCCTTAATTTTATCTGCTCCTGTAAGCAACATGGTTTGATATTTTATGTTTTTAAGTTCTTGACATTCATGATTCATATATATATATATATTATACTATACGTTTAACCTGTTTCTATTTAGTTTTATAAATGACATTAAGAGATATAATATAATTATTTATATTATATGTCGCCAATATTGATTGCGGTCGATGGTAATTATTGTTCTGGAAAATCATTGCTAATTAAAATACTTAAAAATACATTTGAAAATGAAATTATTTTTTTAGAAGATACAGATTATATAAATGATGATGATGATAATTACGATTCCATCGAAAATACTTTAAAGAAGTACTACGAAAATCCAAAGAAGTATGCTTTTTCTTACTTGATGTTGTGTTTAATTAATAAGATTAATAGACTTAATAAAATACTTAAATTTAATTCTAATTCTTTCATTATTTTCGAAAAAAGTATATTAGCAGACAAAATGGTATGCGGTAAGTTAATGTACGATACGAACTTAATAGATGAAATAGATTATAAAATATATTTAAAATATTATAATGAATTCATAAATTCAATTAAAATTTCCGGTATTATTTATTTGGATTCAATACCCTCGGTATGTTTTGATAGATTGGATAGTAAATATGATATTAAAGAATTGAATATTACATACCTGAGAAAATACTCAAAATATTATGAGGAATGGTTGAAAACTACTCCCTACATTTTTTTAAAATTAGATTCCAATATTAACATACGATATAAAAAATATGTGATTCGAAGTTGGATGAGAGATATATTTAATTTTTTAAGCATATTTTCCAGAAACAACCATGAAAAAAAAATGTTCAAATATTCTGAGAATTACCCCTATGAGATTGCGCTGGAATTATAATAATAACAACTGATTTTTTTCAGGGGTTGACCTTGTCTTATAATATAAAATATCTTTTACTTTACACGTTGTTTTAAAATTATCTTCTCCGTATATGTCCTGCAATAAACACCATTCAAACATACCTCCAATGTAAATATAAATATTTTTAAATCCTAATGAAAGTAATTGGTTATATTTTTTATACACGCTAAAATCAGTGTTATTTTTTCCATAAATAGCAATATATTTATTTTTATTTTTATAGATAAGATTATTTATTAGTTCCTCTTCTTTATCTGCCAAAATCGTATTTTGTATTAGACAATTTTGTTCGTTTGAATTTAAAGTATTTATTAATAAACAGTTTTTTTCTTTTTTCACGATCATTTGAACTTCCTCATAATTAATCTTTTTAATTGATGACGAAATATTTCCCATGTAATAGAATAAGTATTTTAATTTTATATTTAAACAAAAAAATTGAAAGATAAAATTACAATAATAAAATTACTATCAATATGAATAACACGCGCAACGAAGTTAAAGAAGCCGCCCCCACTTCTGGTGATGTAGAAACAGGAGTACCAAAAAAAAATAATATTACCAGTAATACTAGAGATGAATCGTTTTGTCTTGCTTGTTTTGGCGGAGTTTCTATTGTTTTGTTGGCGTTAGGAGTTATAGCGGCAAGTATAACTTATTACGTGTACTGTATTATCTCACTAGTAAGAGACAGCAATGCTTCTATTCAAGAAACATGCGCGGATTCAAATCTATGGGTATATATACTTGTTGTTCTTATTATGAATCTTGTATTGGCTAAAGGAAATTCTAATAAGAAAGAGGAAGAGATGAATGCCATATGCAATCTATTTGTCAGTATTATTGTTTTATCGTCTATGTGTACATGGGGTTCTGTGGAATTTTGGCGCCCATGTGTACAAGATAAGTTGTCGAATCTTCTTATCTTTACTATGGTAAAAACAACTTTGATTATTCATTACACTGTAATTGGAATTTGTTTTATTATAATCTGTTACATTCTCAGAGAATGTAAAAAGAAATCAACGATAAGTATTAATAAAATGTAATTAAAAATATTTATTAAATCACTATAAATGGAAGAATTAAAAACGAAATTAGAAATTCAATTTAAGAAGGCTTTTTTTTCTAAGATTAAAGAAGATCTTTCAAAATCTCCTCCAGATACGCAACACATTACCGTAATTATAGAAGAATTAGTCGGTGGATTATGTAAATTTGTTCCAAATAAACCAGAAATCCACGCATTTATAAAGGATGATATATTTATTGAAAATATCGGTTTTGAAACAATGCCACAAATTATAGATAGATTAATACATTGGATAGAACAGTTTCAAGCACCTGTACATGATTTAGTAACAAAAAAATGGAGAGATGATTTTAAAAATGCCAAAAATTATGCAGAATTTATCTCCGTGTTTTTAGAAGAATATTATTCTCATACAGAGATGGTATATAAGGAAACATGGGAAGCAAGACAAAGAATCGCTAATGGTGACAACGCAACTCCCCCTGAACATAGAAGAGTAGTCTATGGAAAAAACGGAGTTCCAAATACTATGAAAAGCGGATTAGATCGTTAATTGTTAAAATAATATTAATATATTATTATAATTAATATTATGTGTGGAATTACATGTGTATTATCTAAAACAGAACAAAATATATGTAGTTTTTTATTAGATAGTTTATTTTTACTACAAAATCGAGGATATGATTCCGCTGGAATTCTAGGTGTATCCTATAATGATACATTATACATGAAAAAATTTGCTTCAACAAATAAAGTCGACTCATTAAAAAAATTAAAAAATAAAGTCTGTGACATTTATTTTAAATCTGCCATTGGACATACTAGATGGGCCACCCATGGTTCTAAAACTGATATAAATTCACATCCTCACAAATCGATGAATGATACATTTTATATTGTTCATAACGGAATTATTGAAAATTACATTACAATTAAAACCATGTTGTTAGAAAAAAATTACACATTTGCATCTCAAACGGATAGTGAAGTTATATCAAATCTTATAGAATATTTTTTTTCAATGACAAAAAATGTATGTTCGGCTGTAAAAGAAGCGTGCCAAATGCTTGAGGGAACTTATGGTCTAGCAATAATTTGTAGAAATACACCAGACATCATTTATGTTATTCGAAATGGATCTCCATTAATTATAGCCGAAAATGAATCTATGGTTGTTGCAACATCAGAATCTGCGGGATTAGTCAATCATTTCAATCATTACATGAATGTTGAAGCAAATACCTTAATATGTATATCAAAACAAGGTATAGATTATGAGAATCTTGAAAAAATAAAACTAAATAAAACCGATTTTGAATTATCTTCTAAACCTTATGATACCTGGACATTGAAAGAAATTATGGAACAACCTGACTCTTTATTAAGATCAATAAATAATGGGGGAAGAATATTTAAAAATGAAATAAAATTAGGAGGGATCGAATTCTTGCAGCCTATTATTCATGAAGTAACAAATATCATTTTGATTGGTTGTGGAACTAGTTATAATGCTTGTATGTGTGCAAAATACTATTTTCAAAATTATTCGGGAACCGATGTTTCTTATTTTGATGGTGCAGAATTTACGGATAGTGATATTCCATTTCTTGGAAATAGTATTATTTTACTTTGTAGCCAGTCTGGTGAAACCAAGGACCTTCATCGCTGCATCAATATAGCAAGGAATTGTCAAGTTGTAACGGTTGGTATTATCAATGTCATCGATTCAATCATTGCCAGAGAAGTTGATTGTGGTATTTATTTAAATGCAAGAAGAGAAGTAGCCGTCGCTTCTACCAAGTCTTTTACCTCCATGCTTGTGGTTTTATTATTACTATCTCTCTGGATTAGTCAAAAAGTTGGATCTAAAAAAATCCAATATAATGTTATTATTGATGGAATAAGAGCATTATCCTTCCAATCCAAAAAAATACTTAATACTATTTGTTTTAAAGATTCTGTTTTAAATAAACTAAACAAACCGTCTCTTTTTTTATTAGGAAAAAAAAAAATGGAAGCCATCGCAAAGGAAGGTGCATTGAAGATAAAAGAAATGGCTTATATACATGCAGAGGGGTGTAATGCAAGTTCTTTAAAACATGGCCCCTTTGCTTTGCTCGAGAAAGGATTCCCTGTAATTTTACTGATTGACCGGGAAAATAAAGATAAAATGCTTAATGTATATCAAGAATTAAAAAGCCGGGATTCGTACATTTTTATCTTGTCTAATTTAACGAGTATAAATATTTATGAAGATGAACAAACAGATATATTTGTGGTAGATACAAATGTATATTGTCAAGAGATTCTATTCACTATTGTGTTACAGGTCCTGGCTTACAATTTAGCCTTATTAAAGAATATAAATCCCGATAAACCTAAAAATCTAGCAAAAGTGGTTACCGTAGAATAGATAATTTCGTTCATTTCATTATATATATCAAATTACTATATATATAATGCCAATTATCAAGTTAGATGATCTACCAAATACAATGAAAAGGGAAAAATTAGATGTTGCTGTTGTTAGTTTTGGTGGTTCAGGTTCAAATACTTTAGTAGAATTTCTACAGGCCCAGGGATTAAATACAAGAGCCCGTTGCTGGCAAAAGTTAGTTTGCCATTGTCCTGAACCTATTGATACGGATATCCCCATGATTTACATGTATAATAAAGATGCAAGAGATGCATTCTGTTCTCAGCGGAGACGCATGAGTGTGTGTTGGAAAGACAATCAAAGAAAATTGTCGAATGGAAATTGCCCTAGTTTCTCCGATGAAAATCTCCTGCGATTGATGATAAAACAATTTAAGGCGTGGACCAAACTACCAAGAAAAAAAAATCTTCTTTTTCTAACCTTTCAAGAATTTTTTACAGATGCCGGGAGAGATAAAATAAATAAGTTCTTAAATAAAAATTATACAGGGTGGCCAAATTGGGGTGACCGCGAGAAACATGTATATGATTTTGATAAGGACAAAGAACTATTTGATACATTTAAAGATGACCTTGAATACATCAAAAATTTTGAACCCTAGTCTGCTAGATATTCTCTTGTGGGGTTTCCATAATCATATAAAGGAACTGAATTATTCAAAAATAGAAGTTTACTTCCAGGGACTCCCGAACGATATGCAGGATTTTTTTTTTGACAGTTTGCTAAGGATATTCTATTTCTAAATATATTACCCTTTGCGATTCTCGCAAAGTTCGCAACTCTTGTAACAGAATTATCTTTTACTTTATTTTGATTGTATTTAAGAACTTCTGCTTTTCTACGCATATTGTAATCCTCTAAACTATATGTAACATAATCTCTCTGTGGTATACGTACTCTTCCCCATGTCCTGTTTAAGGTGGTTGTTACAAATCTTCCATTTATACATTCTCTCACGGTATATGTTTCGTTTGACATTATATTATATTTATATTTTTTTCTACAATATAAATATAATGGGACGAACCGGAGGAAGACATCCATCTATAAGTTTTAGAGCCTTTGCGCCAGGAGGAAGTACTGCTTTAAATAAATCAAAACAAGATATATTTGCTATGAATTTACATGTAGAAGGTAATTCAGATGTTAAAAAAAATAGTTCATCTGCAAGTAAAACTACTACAGACTTAACTGCTAGCGGAACAGTGACTTCAAAAAATGTAAAAGTTACTAACCTTTTATCATTGCCCAGTATAGTAGATAAAATAAAAATCAGATAATTTAACAGTGGATACTATATATTGTACTGATGACGTCGAAGAAGGAATGATTGGTTATCTTCCTAGTGGTTCTAATATTTATGGTACCGTACTAGCAGAGGGGGGAACTAGTTTTTTTGTCGCCAGATATGTTGTGAGTGCTGGAGCTCTTCTTTGGCAAGCCTTCCCTAGTTCATAGTTAATCAAATCGCACTACAATTTCAACCTCTTCTTTTTTAATACTTTTCACAGCAGAAACTGATAATTCTTCTCGTTTTTTTCGTGTTTTACATGTTGTTGTATTTATAGAATTATTACGCTTTGATGTACTGTTTCTTTTATTCATGTCAGCCTCAATCACAGCATAATTATCTTCAATATATTGAATAACATCATTTTCTAAGGCCCATTTAAAAAAATTAAGTTGCCCTATAGTTGTCTGTATAAAAGTATTATTTTTATAGGGAATATTAATTCTTTCCCAACGACAAAATGGATCAAACCGACGTTTTGAATATGCCTTCAATTTTAATTTATAATCTGTATAAACCTTAAATCGCATCTTTTCACTATTTTTTTCAATAATATAAATCGTAAAATTTTTTTTCGCGTAGTTTGTAGCAAACCAATCTACGATTCGCAAAGATATTTTTGATTCACCGTTAATTATGTTTAACATTTTTTGTAAGTTATTATCTTTCTTATAAAAGGATAGTAAATTAGACATTAATAATTCATTTTGAGTACTATACGTCTTAGACATTTAATAATAGTAAAATTGTATTTTTAAAATACTTTTTCATAAATATATTTAATTTATTATATTTATGAAAACAGGCGATTCATATTTTTCACCTCGGGTTTATCTTTTTGTTCTGTAAAAATTTTATGAATCATACCCGAATCTCTAAATCTTACGGAATATTCCTGTTGCATTTTATTTCTACCGATTCTTCCCAATGCCTGAAGTGTTTTTTCTTGAGTCATACTTGACAAATCTTTGGATATATATCCATGAGTGAATTGATAATTTGTACCATAAATATAATCACTAGATGCAATAATCATAAATAATTTTTGCTGACTTGCGAGTTCTTTCATAATTTCTGTATAAGCAATACTCGTGTGCTCGCTAAAAACACCGATTCCCATAATTAAAAGGATTTTCCAAGCCGCATCTATATCGGTAAGTTGTGCAATGCGAATTACAACATCTTCGCTAATATCAGCAGTAAATAAGTTTGACTTATCTTTATCGGGAATCCATTTTTCAGTATGAGAATGAGTGTTTGGTATATAGGTGTCATCTATTTGAATTACCCGAATTTCTCTAAGCAACTCTTCAATTTTAGATTGAATTGCTTTCATTTCAGGATTGACACGAGTACCAGAGTTTTTTCTTTCGGAAGTAACCTTGTTTTCTTTCATATCAAGATCTTCATAGTCCTTTTCCAATTTTTTTGTTTCATTTGTTAGTTTAGTATTATATTCAATATCCCTCATTAATATTTGTATTGTTTTTTCCGGAATGTTTGATTCCTTTAAATAAAATGCTGCCACTTTTTTTATATTTTCCGTTAAAAATATTGTCGGACCGTGAGTTAGTGTATAGGAATCACTTGTTACCGCATGTATATTCGATTCATAATATTTTTTACGATTTTCATTGAAATACTTATATATAGTGCTCCATTCTTCATGTTTAATATTTTTCAAAATTAGCAAATAATATTGTTTAATTTCAAACATTGTTACCGTATTAAAATTCATGAAATAATTTTCAAGTTTAAGATTTTCTCTTTTCATGTAGTTATTTGTATTAATAAATAATATAAACCTTACAATCTCTCCAAGGTCGAGGTACCGAAATAATGTTTTGTTTTCATTTATGTATTTGGCACAAGCCTGTAGTTCTTTATATTCTGCAAAAGATAAATGCGGTAAATAAACCGAACAATCTTGATTGATAATTGGAATTGTCTTTTTACAATCATGGCTGATTATGCTATGAACATCACCGCCAAATTTTATTCTGTAATCTTGAATTGTTGAGATGATTTCATCTTCTCTAGGTAGCGTAGCAGAAGAAAGGACAATATTTGGTATAAGATTATCCTTCCAATTGTTGTGAATTATTTCATGAAAATCGTGGGATTCATAATCCATAGTAATAGTGGGTTCGTCCCAAAAGGTAATAATTTTTTCTTTTTTATTGAATGCAAGCATATAATACATCGCATATCTATAAGATTTTATATCGGATATAATCATTTCAACATTTTCCCCATTACTGTTATCCACTTTTCGAATTACGCCACTTTTTCGATCGCGAATACAATCCTTTGCTGCATTAAAATGCAATCTAATATCTTCCGCATCACCACAATTAAAAGCCAATGCAATTTTGCGATTTGAAGATATGGCATTTCTTGCAATAGCAAGACCAACATGCCTAGCCGCACACACAAATATTACACGATATTTTTCACACAATCCAATAGGAGTTAGGGTTTTTCCTGTTGATGTGGGAGCAATATATAATACCAATTTAGGTTTTATTTCAGGTAATTTAAATAATTGAAATATATCTTTTTGATGTTTGTATAAACAAATGTTTGCATGTTTCCATAAATAAGAATTGTGCTCAATCACGGTTGATGCATTTTCAATTAAAGTGGGTATTTGAGAAAGTATATCTAATTCCTTCGTAAAATAGTCAAGAATGAATCCTACAAATTCTTTAAATAACTCATTAACCATCTTAATAGGATAATTATTCAAATGATGAATAGTATAGTAATAAAATATATATGTTGACATTTTTTTAGACTTGTCTGCTCTTTCCTTTTTAAAATACTTATTTATCATAATTTCAATCAGGTCCATGACAATAAATTCATAAATGTTTTTTTTCTCTCGTTCAAAGGTTTTTTCAAAATTTTCAATTCGAATTATTTCTTTTTTTTTGGGATTTGTTTTTTTTTTTAAATGTATATTTATAGTTAATATTGTTTTTTTTTAATAGTTTATCTATTTTAGGTTTAAAATACTTTTCGAATAAAAATGAGGTCATTTCTTTTGACTCC
>MDTA01203782.1_pt1 | contig 19645 bp, 19 predicted proteins | sample 811151 | NCBI WGS metagenome assembly MDTA01 (sample SAMN05326648, study PRJNA326480) | marine metagenome | isolation source: seawater | place: Indian Ocean: South | collected 2010 | reverse complement strand
TATACGTGAAAAAGTAGGTTTGATATAATATAAATTTCTCATGATACAAACTGAATCCACACCAAATCCAAATTCTTTGAAATTTCTTTCAGATAACGTAATTTCAGAGATTGGAACAGAAGAATTTCAAAAATATAAATCCAAAGATTTGTCAAATCAATTTATAAAAGAACTTTTAGAATTTAAAGGTGTCGAGTTAGTCCTTCTATCAAAAAACTTTTTATCAGTAAATAAAAATGAAAATGTTTCTTGGAATGAATTAAAGCCGATGGTAATTTCACATTTAAATCACTACTTTGCTAATAACCAAGAACCTATTTTAAAAGAAATAAAAAAATCCAGTTCTCCTACAGGTGAAAAAAATGAAACTGTTAAGAAAATTATAGATGTTTTAGATACTAAAATAAGACCTGCTGTAGCGAGGGATGGAGGCGATATTAAATTTAAATCCTTCGAAAATGGAGTCGTAAAGGTAGAATTACAAGGCAGTTGTTCTGGATGTCCAAGTTCATTAATGACATTAAAGCAAGGTGTTCAAAATCTTCTTAAACACTATGTGAAAGAAGTAAATTCTGTTGAGGCAAACTAAAATATGAAGAAGAAGCTTAGTTATAGAGATAAACTGTTAGAACTAGCATACATTTATAATGTAAAAGAAATACAAGACTACACAAAGAGGAGAATGAATCTAACTACAGGCCAAATTGAATTAATTTTAAAAAAAAATAAAATAATTATACCAAAAGAATTTAAAACAAGCTTTTTTAAAGAAAACTTCACTAAACCAATCTCAAAGTTAAAGTCGAATTTAATCGATTACAAAGAAGAAAAAATTAGAGATAAAAATAGATTTTTTAGAAAAGTTGAAAATTATAAATATGATACCTCTAGGAAAGTTAATCACGGAATAAGTAGTATTTGGAAAGGTATAGGTAACGCTGGAGTTAACTTACTTAATGTTCTTCCAATGTTAGGTTCTACAGTAGCAAAATTTTTTGGAGATTTATTTACTGATGTATTTAATTCAATTTACAATCAACAAATAGACCAAAAAAGTGCAAGAAACGTTATTATTGGATTTTTCTTAGTTATAGGAATTACTACCTCAATAATTGTAGGTTACAATACTTACAAAGGGTACGATTTTTCAAATAAAAAAATAGAGGCAAAAAAACCTGATGTAAAAATTAAAAAAGAAACAAAGACTCCTGAAATAAAAAAACAAACTAAGAAACCTGAAGCAAATAAAGAAACTAAAAAGCCTGAAATTAAAGTTAAAAAACCTGAACTAAAAGTTAAAAGAAATAATGTAGCTGAAGTGATTTTACCTGATTTAAATTTAAAGACTGAAACAGTCATTCAACTCTTTAAAGACGTAGATTATGATCTAAGAAAAGTTAGAAATGAAAAGTTAGTAAAACCAATTTACTTTACTCAATTTCCAAGAGATTTAGATAATCTTCAAAGCATTAAACTAAAAAAAGAAACATTCATTAAAATTGTCCTACCTTTAATTGTAGCTGAAAACGAAAAAATCCTTGATGATAGAGAGAAATTAAAAAACTTGTCAGAAAAAAAGTTCACATCTGATTTAGAAAAACAATGGTTGAGACAAAAACTCTTAGAATATAAAGTTAAAAAAGGAAATATGGATGAACTCATGTTTAGAATGGACATGATACCTGTATCAATCGCACTAGCTCAAGCTGCAAAAGAGAGTGGTTGGGGAACTTCACGATTTGCTTTAGAAGGAAATGCTATTTTTGGCCAGTGGACATGGGATGGTCAAGGAATCGCGCCACTTAAAAGAGATGGTGATAAAAACCACAAAATTTTAAAATTCCCTATTTTAAGAGCTTCGGTTAAAGCTTATAAAAATAATTTAAACACACATAAAAGTTATTCTAAATTTAGAGAAAAAAGAAAGTCACTCAGAGATAAAAACAAAAAAATAACTGGATTAGCATTAACTGATACTTTAAAAAATTATGCACAAACAGGGTCTGAATATACAAAGATATTAAATCAAATTATTACTCAAAACAATTTATCAGACTTTGAGTTAGTGCGTTTATTAAATTCAGTAAAACAAGTAGAATTAAATTCTTAACTATTTTTCACTAATTACATACTGAATTCCTAGCCATCTCCAAAAACCATTTTGTTCTCTCAATGAACAGTTAATTCTGCCTCTCTCGCTAGTAAATTTTTCCTCTATATTAATTTGTAAAACATTAGTTTTAATGAAATTAATTTTAGAGTTTCTCCACTGATCACCTTCATTTGAAAAACAAGAGATTTGATTTAAATTTTTGATATCTTCATTAAATTCAATTTTTACATTTGGAGGATTTTTTGATTGAACAAGATATCTATCCTCAGGAATAATGTTTTTATATTTAAATGGTAACGTTCTCATTAATGTCTTAAATCTTTTAATTTCTCCGTATTTCTCATTAATGGGAAAACGTGGTAAACCAAATACATCCTTTGTTTCATCTATAACTCCTGAATGTTGTCCAAAAGCGTATTTAAAACCTAAATCTTTAATTATCTTTTTGAATTCGAGGCTATACTCTCCAAAAGGGTAAGAAAAGAATTCTGAATTTTTACCCAACTTATCTTCAAATATTTTTATTGATTTAATTATATCTTTCTTAATAACTTCAGCATTTTCCTCGACTAGATACTCATGCGAGTGGCTATGATTACCAATTTCTACAAAATCTTCTTTGAATAGTTCAAGAATTTGTTTCCAATTCATATAGTTAAAAGAGCCAACTTCTCTGGTGTTTACAAATAAAATGAAAGGAATTCGTTTCTCTTTTAAAATTGGCCAGGCGTTCTCATAAAAAGATAATAAACCATCATCAATCGTTAACAAAATTTTTCTCTCATTTTTCTTTTTAGAGAGAGTATTTTTAAAATCTTTCGGGTGAATAAATTTAATACCCTCATTTTGAATTATATCGAGTTGTTGTTTAAAAATATCTAATTGGATATTGGTGGAGGGGTACTTTCCTTCGTTAAATCTATGGTACATTATTGAAATCAACCCATAATCATCAAAGCTATAAGTTTTAGATGCAAATAACTTTGATTGATGAATGTCAAAAGTTATAATGAAAACAATAATGATAAACAATTTTTTAATAATCAACTGCATAGGTAAAGATGATAAATTAGGTTTGAGAATAAATAAAGATTTTTTTATTCATAATTGCAACAATCAAAAAAATAAATATGAATATCTTGTTGCTGAAATACAAGATTTTCTAACTTCTCATAATGTTATACCGAATAAGGATTTTAGTATTATAGTTAATCAAGGGCCTGGCAGTTTTTCTGGAATAAGAACTTCAATGGCTATAGCAAAAGGTCTTGTAATTTCCAAAAAAACTAAATTGTATGGATATAAAAACACTGATTTAGTAGAATTTAATCAGGAAAATATAGAAAAATTGTTAGATAAAAATTTAGTAGAAAAAAAATTGATTAAGCCCATATATATAAGTTAAATTAAGATATGAGTATTATAGAGGAAAAATGCAAACAAAAAGGCGTAAGACTTACTGACCAAAGAAAAGTTATTGCAAAAATTCTATCTGAGTCTAAAGAAGTTTACGGATCAAAAGATCATCCAGATGTTGATGAACTACACAAAAGAGTTTCAGATATAGATGATAAAATTAGCATAGCCACAGTTTACCGTACTGTAAAATTATTTGAAGAAGCTGGAATACTTGTAAAACATGATTTTAAAGCAGGTAAAGCGCGTTATGAAATAAACGATGATCACAATCATCTTATCGACATAAATAGTGGAGAGATAGTTGAATTTGTGGATAAAGATATTGAAGAATTGCAAAAAAAAATTGCAAAAAAATTAGGATATAATCTTGTTGATCACAAACTTGAATTGTATGGTTCAAAAATAAAAAAGTAAATTGCAAAAAAAAATTTTCATAAAAACTTTTGGTTGTCAAATGAATGAGTACGATAGTAATCGTATTTATGATTTAGTGAAAAAAATTAATTATAAAAAAGCAAATAAGATTGAGGAGGCTGATTGTTATGTCCTCAACACTTGCCACATACGAGAAAAAGCAACGGAAAAAGTTTATCACGATGTTGGAAGAATAAAAAAAAATTTTAGAAATAAGAAAAAACCTATTGTAATTGTTACTGGTTGCGTTGCCCAGGCAGAAGGTGCAATTTTATTAAACAAAGAAAAATATATTGATGCTGTGATTGGACCTCAGTCTTATCATGAAATAAATAATGCCATTATCAAAATTGAAAAAGAAACTAAAAAAATTGATTATACAGATTTTGAAGTTAATGAGAAATTTGATTCCTTAAACCAAATCAGAAATTCTAACAGTAAAGTTTCATCATTTATTACTATCCAAGAAGGTTGTGACAAATTTTGTAAATTTTGTGTTGTGCCATATACAAGAGGTGCTGAATTTTCAAGATCAATTGAAGAATTGTCAGATGAATGTAAAAAGTTAGTTGATAATGGATCTAAGGAAATAACTTTACTAGGTCAAAATGTGAATGCTTATAATTATAATAATAGAAGACTTTCAGACTTAATTTACCAATTATCAAAAATAGAAAATCTTAAAAGAATTAGATATACAACATCTCATCCAATAGATTTTACAACTGATTTAATTGATGCGCATCATAAGTCTAGTAAGTTGATGCCTTTCATACACTTACCAGTTCAAAGTGGATCTAATAAAATTTTAAAGGACATGAATCGTAAACATAATATCGAAGAGTATCTTGAAGTGGTTTCAAAGTTAAAAAAAATAAATTCTGAAATAAAATTTTCTAGTGATTTCATAATTGGATACCCTGGAGAAACAAAAGAGGATTTTAATGAGACACTAAAACTTTTAAAAGAAGTAGAGTTCATAAATACTTACTCCTTTATTTTTAGTCCTAGACCTGGTACTCCAGCTGCATCAATGAAGAAAATTAGTGATGGTATTGCTAAAGAGAGATTAATAATGTTTCAGAAAACTGCTAATGAAATAAAAATGAATTATAGAAAAAAACTTTTTGATAAAAAATCATTAGTTTTATTTGAAAATAAAGAAGTTAATACAAATAATAAATTTTTTGGTAGAGACGAATATTCTAATTCCGTGATTGTAAAAAGCGATAAAAATTTAACAGCAACAATAACAGAGGTAAAAATTTTAAGTGGAAACCTAAATACATTATTTGGTGAAACAATTCCTCGTATTACAAAAAATGATTTTGCCGCATAATTATGTCTGAGATTACCAAGCTAGATCAAAATCTTATAATAAAAAAAGTTGATAAGGAAACAATTAATATACAGATTAATGACAATGAGATGCTAATGTCTATCGTTGGTCAATTTGATCAGAATCTGAAAGAGTTGGAAAAGTTAACCAATAATAATATATTCTTCCGAGGAAACTCCATTACTTGCAAAGGAAAAAAAGAAAATACAAGCATTTTTGCTGAGGCTTTAAAATTTTTGGCGAATAAATATTCATTAACGAAAGTTATTGAAAAAGAGGATATATTGTTATCTGTGAAAAAAAAATTTAAGCAAGAAGAGTCTAATGTTAAATCATTCCAACAATTAATTCGCACTCCTAGAAAATCGGTTATCGCAAGATCTGAAAAGCAATCTGACTACATTAAAGCTTTAAAGGAAAACGATATAATAATCTCTTTAGGTCCCGCAGGAACTGGAAAAAGTTTTTTAGCAGTATCTGTAGCAGTTACAATGTTAATGGAAAAGAAAATTGAAAGAGTTATCTTGTCTAGACCAGCAGTAGAGGCGGGTGAAAAACTTGGATTTTTACCTGGAGATATGAAAGAAAAAGTTGATCCTTACTTAAGACCACTTTACGATGCACTCTACGAGTTATTTGGTGCGGACAAAATCGATAAAAAAATAGAAACTGGAGAAATCGAAATTGCCCCTTTAGCTTTCATGAGGGGAAGAACATTGAAAAATTGTTTTGCTATACTTGATGAAGCTCAAAATGCTACTGAAACTCAAATTAAAATGTTTTTAACAAGAATTGGTGAAAATTCTAAACTAGTAGTTAATGGTGACCCGTCACAAATTGATCTTATAAATAAATCTCTTTCAGGCTTAATAAAATCAAAAAATATATTAAAAAATTTAGAAGAAATAAAAATAGTCGAATTTGATCACAGTGATGTTGTGCGCCACCCATTAGTTTCAAAGATTATTAGGGCTTATCAATCGAAAAGCACTGATGATCAAAATTAATACAATTATCAATAATAAATCTTGGTACCAATATTTTAAAAATCCAGTCGGTTTTGTAGATAGAAGAGTTATCAATTTAAATAAAAAATTTAAAAAATATAGAAATAAAAATTTTTTTTTAACCTTACTTCTTTCTGGAGATAGTGAAATTAGAAAACTTAATAAGAAATTCAGAAAAAAAAATAAAACTACTGATGTCTTGTCATTTCCTTTTTATAGTAAAAAAGAACTTAAAAAGAAATTTAAAAATGATAAAGATATTTATTTAGGTGATATAATAGTTAATATTAGTAAAATAAAAAACAAAAATAACCTAGTAGAATTTAAGATAAATTTTAACAAACTTTGGGTACATGGTTTGGTCCACTTATTTGGATATGATCATAAAAAAGATAAGGATTTTTACAATATGTTACAAGTTGAGAAAAAAATTTTATCCTGTTTAAATTAAATGATTGATAGATATCTTAATAGTCACCTAGTCACATTATACTTAGTTCCATTTGTCTTAGGAAGTTTAACAGTTTTTTCTTTTGAACCGTTCAATTTTACGTTAATAAATTTTTTAATATTACCTCTTTTTTTTTATTTAATAATTTATATAAAGAAAAAATCCAAAGGAACTTATCGAAAAAAACCATTTAAAAAAAATCTCTTTATTTTTGGCACAGCTTTTGGTTTCGGATACTATTTAAGTGGTATTCACTGGATAACTCATTCGTTAACTTTCGATCAAAATTTTAAATTTTTAATACCTGTAGGTCTTTTATTAGTTCCTTTATTTTTAAGTTTATTTTTTTCAGTTTTAGTTGTTTTTATTGGTCCATTTCTAAAATTAAACTCTCCTTCAATCTTTCTTTTATCAAGTGTTCTAGCCATATCAGATTTTATTAGGGGAAAAATTCTTACAGGTTTTCCTTGGAATATTTGGGCCTATAGTTTCTCTTGGGCAAATGAAATTATTCAAATCTTGAACAAAATCGGGCTCTTCTCTTTAAATTTAATTATTATTACGATTTTTCTAATACCATCTGTCATATTTTTTAAGATTAACAAGAGTAAAAAAATTTTATCAATTATTTTAGCACCTTTTGTATTATTCCTTCTTTATATCTACGGAAATTATTCAATAAATTTGAATCAAAAAAAAATTTTATCTGTTGAGGAAAAATTTAACATAAAGGTAGTTTCTCCAAATTTTAAATTAGAATACAATTTGAGTGAAAATGAAATAGAAAAAAGGCTGCAAAAGTTAATAAGATATAGCGAGCCCGAAAAGGATACAAAAACTCTTTTTATTTGGCCGGAAGGAGTTTTTAGTGGCTATAGTTATGATGAAATTTTAATTTTAAAAAATTCTTTTTCAAAAAATTTTGGTAAAAATCATTTAATACTTTTTGGTATAAATAGATTAGATGAAAAGAAAAAAGGTTTTTATAATAGTTTAGTTATTTTGAATAATAATATGGATATAATTAGAGAGTATAGAAAACAAAAACTTGTGCCATTTGGTGAATTTTTACCGTTCGAAAATCAGTTAAATAAAATAGGATTGAAGAAAATTACAGAAGGCCACGGATCTTTTATCCAAGGAAATAAACAAAAGAATATAAAATTGGAACAATTAAATATTCTACCTTTAATTTGTTATGAGATTATTTTTACTGAATTTGTTCAAAGATCTGAAATTGGTACTAACTTAATAATAAATATCTCTGAGGATGGTTGGTTTGGTAACTCAATAGGTCCTTATCAACACTTTGCAAAAGCGATATTTAGATCAATTGAACAAAATTCATTCCTAGTTAGATCAGCAAATAAAGGTATAAGCGCAATTATTAATAATAAAGGAGAGATAGTTAAAAAACTTAATATTAATGAAGCAGGCTCAATTCAACTAGAAGTACCTTTAATGAAAAATAAAAATAAAAATAAAAATGATTTGATATTTTTTACTCTTTTATTTACATATATTTTTATCTTTAATTTTTACAAAAAAAATAATGACTAATAAAAATTATTTGTTTACTAGTGAGTCTGTTTCAGAGGGTCATCCAGATAAAGTTTGCGATAGAATTTCAGACATGGTTGTAGATTCATATTTGTCAAGAGATCCCTTTTCTAGAGTTGCTTGCGAAACTTTAGCAACTACAAATAAAGTTGTTTTAGCTGGAGAAACTAGAGGGCCAAGATTAGATAAAGATGAACTAATAAATAATGTAAGAAATTGTATAAAAGATATAGGTTATGATCAAAAAGGTTTTAGTTGGAAAACTGCAAATATAGAGTCCCATTTACATGAGCAATCAGCAGATATTGCTATGGGTGTAGACTCTAAAGAAAATAAAGATGAGGGCGCAGGCGATCAAGGTATTATGTTTGGTTACGCTTGTAAAGAAACTGAAGATTTAATGCCTGCTCCAATTCACTTTTCTCACAAGATTTTGAGATTAATGGCTGAGGATAGAAAAAGTGGTAATTTGAAAGGAATAGAACCTGATTCAAAAAGTCAAGTTACAATGATGTACAATCAAGATAAACCTTCACAAGTGACTTCAGTGGTAATATCAACACAACATTCCAAAGATCTATCTCAAGAACAGGTTAGAGAACTAGTCGTTCCATATATAAATAAATCAATACCAAAAAAGTATTTAGAGGGTTTGAAAGAAAAAGAAATTTATATAAATCCAACTGGTCAATTTATAATTGGTGGACCTGATGGAGACACTGGGTTAACTGGTAGAAAAATTATTGTTGATACTTATGGTGGAGCTGCTCCTCACGGTGGTGGAGCATTTTCTGGAAAAGACCCAACAAAAGTAGATAGATCTGCAGCATATGCTGCAAGATACTTAGCTAAAAACATAGTAGCTGCAGGAGCTTCTGATACATGTTTAATTCAACTTGCTTACGCGATCGGAGTATCAAAACCTTTGTCTATTTTGATTAAATTAGAAAATGAAGATGAGGCTAAAGTTGAAAAAATTAAAAATATAATAAGTGAAAATTTTAATTTGTCTCCTAGAGGAATCAGAGAAATGTTAAACTTGAATAATCCTATATACCAAATAACATCCTCGTACGGACACTTTGGTAGAAAACCAACAAATAAGGGTGAATTTTCTTGGGAAAAAACCGATAAAGTTGATTTATTTAAACTGTGAACTTGAAAAAACCATAATTTTCTTTTAAATACTCCCAATATTATTGAAATTCAAAATGGGCACTTGCCCATTTTTTTTTAGGAGCAATAAAATGTTAAATAGAGGATTAGATAAACTAGAACTACTTAGAATAGTAGAAGCAGTAGCAAACGAAAAGTCTATTGATAAGGAATTGGTAATTGGATCCATGGAAAGTGCAATCCAAAAAGCTGCGCTTACAAAATTTGGTAACGATAATAACATTGAAGTGGTGATTGATAGAGAGACTGGAGAAATTAAAATCAAAAAAGTTCTTGAAATTGTTGAAAAGGTTGAAGATGGGGCAAGAGAAATTACCATAGAACAAGCAAATAAAATTGATCCTAAAAATAATAGTTTAAAGATAGGTGATAAAATATTTGAGGAACTACCACAAATAGATTTTGGAAGAATAGCAGCACAAAGCGCAAAACAGGTAATAAGCAGCAGAGTAAGAGAAGCAGAAAAAAATAGGCAATACGAAGATTTTATAGACAAACAAGGACAAATTTTAAGCGGGATCATAAAAAGATTAGAGTATGGAAATGTGATTATTGACTTAGGTAAAGCAGAGGGAGTAATAAAAAAAGATGAGCTTATTCCAAGAGAAATACTTAAAACAGGTGATAGAGTTAAAGCGTATTGTTACGAAGTTAAAAAAGAGTTAAAAGGACACCAAATATTTTTATCAAGAGCACATCCACAATTCTTGGCAAAATTATTTTTTCAAGAAGTTCCCGAAATATATGAGGGAACTATAGAGATTAAATCAGTTGCAAGAGATCCTGGTAGCAGAGCAAAAATTTGTGTTTATTCACAAGACTCTTCGATTGATCCCGTTGGAGCCTGTGTAGGAATGAGAGGAAGCAGAGTACAAACTATAGTAAATGAATTGCACGGTGAAAAAATTGACATTATAAAATGGACAGAGGATCTCCCTACTTTAATCTCAGAGTCTCTATCTCCAGCAGAAATTCAAAAGGTATTAATAGATCAAGACAATAAAAGAATCGATATAATTCTATCTGAAGAAAATTTAAGTAAAGCTATTGGAAGAAGAGGTCAAAATGTTCGCCTAGCATCAAAATTAACGAACTTCGAAATAGATATCTTGACAGACAAAGAGGACTCGGAAAGAAGACAAAATGAATTTAAAGAGAGAACAGAAGCGCTTATTAAAAATTTAGAAGTTGATGAAACATTAGGTCAGCTTCTTGTATCAGAAGGATTTATTTCTGTAGAAGAAATAGCTCAATCAAAATCAGAAGAAATATCAAAAATCGATGCCATAGATGAAGAAACTGCGTCTGAACTTATAAAGAGATCTAAAGAGACACTGGTTAAAGAGAAAGAGGCAGTTGCAATTAAGCTAAAAGAACTTGGTGTCGATGATCAATTGATAAGCTTGAAGGGAATGACGCAAGGAATGCTTGTGATACTTGGACAGAAAAATATTAAAAAGTTAAGTGATTTTGCTGATTTGTCTTCTGATGAATTAATCGGAGGTTTTGATGAAATTAAAGGTAAAAAAATACGTGTAGAAGGATACCTTGAAGAATTTTCTTTATCGAGAAAGGAAGCTGACGATTTAATAATGGCTGCAAGAGAGATAGTATATAAATAATGTTATGGTTAAAGATAAAAAGAAGACACTTACAATATCATCTGGTCTAAGAAAAAAAATAGATACAAGTTCAATAAAATCATCAGGAAAAAAATCATTCTCTATTGATAAAAAAAAACCCTTTAGAGGAAGTAAGCCAACGAAATATGGTTCAACTCCTAATGTAAATACTAATTCAGAATTTAAGAGAAAAAATTTTGAGAGAAAATTTATTGAACAACAAGCAACAAAAGATTTTATAAAAAAAGATAATAAACCAGGTGGAAAAAGTAAACTTAAACTAAAAAGTCCGGTTGATAAAAGAGATTTTAAATTGACAGTATCAAGAGCTTTGAATGTTGAAGAAATTGAAATTAAACAAAGAAGTTTAGCATCTGTCAGAAGAGCGAGATTAAAAGAGAAAAAAAACAAACCTGAAGGAGAAGACAAGAAAGAATTTAAGAAAGTAATAAAGGAGGTAAAAATTCCAGAGCAAATTACAATTCAAGAACTATCAAATAGAATGGCAGAAAAATCAAGCGAGATCATTAAATTTTTATTTAATATGAAAGTAGTGGCAACAATAAATCATAATATTGATAAAGATACTGCAGAATATATTGTTAAAGAATTTGGGCATAAACCCATTATAGAAGAGAAGCCATCCATAGAATCTGTAAAACTTAAAGAAAAATTTGAAGGTGAAGTAAAATTGAGACCTCCAGTTGTAACAATCATGGGACATGTCGATCATGGAAAAACATCTTTGCTTGACTCATTGCGTGACTCAAATGTTGTTTCAGGTGAACATGGTGGTATTACCCAACATATAGGAGCTTATCAAGTTGAAACTGATCTTGGAAAATTGATAACATTTATTGACACTCCAGGCCATGCAGCCTTCACAGAAATGAGAGCTAGAGGTTCTAAAATTACAGATATAATTGTTCTAGTAGTTGCTGCAGATGATGGAATTAAACCACAAACAGTAGAGGCAATTAAACACGCTAAAGCTGCAAAAGTTCCAATAATAGTGGCTATAAATAAATGTGATCTTCCTGAAAAAAATATCAGCAAGATTAAAAATGAAATGATGCAGTACGAATTAATAGCCGAAGACTTAAGTGGAGATACTTTATTTGTGGAAGTATCAGCTTTGAAAAAATTAAATTTAGATAAATTAAAGGAAAGTATTTTACTACAGTCAGAAATATTAGATTTAAAAGCCTCATATACTGATAGAGCTAGAGGAGTCGTAATAGAGTCGAAAATTGACAAAGGCAAAGGGCCAGTTTCAACAATTCTAATAAGTAATGGTAAACTAAAAAGAGGAGATTATTTTATTTGTGGAGACACGTGGGGAAAAATTAGAGCAATGATAAATCATGAGGGAAAAACAGTAAATGAAGCACTACCTTCAGCCCCGGTAGAGATTTTAGGCATGAACGATTCAGCTTATGCTGGCGCAGAATTTATGGTTACAAAAAATGAGGATGAGGCAAAAAAAATGTCTGAATTTAAAAAAAGTGATACAGCGAAAAATAATTTAATAGCGAAAGATAAAACTACTTTATTTGATAATGTAAAAAATAAAGAAGAGCTAAATATAATTATAAAATCTGATGTACAAGGGTCTAGCGAAGCACTCAAAATGGCAATTGAAAAAATAAATCACAAAGAAGTAGAGGCCAAAATTATTTTATCAGATATAGGAATGATAAATGAAACAGATGTTTATCTTGCAAAAGCCTCAAATGCGATTTTAATTGGTTTCAATGTCAAGCCTAACAGGGAAGCAAAAAAATTAGCAGAAGATCAAAAAATCAAAATTGAATTTTTTAATATTATTTATGAAGCTTTAAATCACATTGAAAAATCACTTTCAGGTCTTCTAGAACCAGAAATTAGAGAAACTATTCTTGGTACGGCTGAAATACAAAAAATATTTAAAGTTTCTAGTGCCGGCAAGATTGCTGGTTCAAAAGTCATAAGTGGAGAAATTAAAACTAAATCAAAAGCAAGAATTATAAGAGATGGTGTTGTAGTTCATAATGGAGAAATATTGACACTCTTTAGAGAAAAAAATCAAGTTAAAGAAGTGAGCACTGGTCTAGAGTGTGGAGTGAGTATAAAAGACTTTATAGACTTTAAAGAAAAAGATGTAATAGAATCATATTTGGCGGAGAAAATAGAAAGATCAATCTAATGTCAGGTGAAAATACAAACAGAACTTTTTCTCAAAGACAGCTTAGGGTTGGAGAGTTAGTGAAACAAAATTTAGGCGAATTATTTATAAGAAATGAGGCTAAAATACCTTCATTTAACTCAAAACTTACTACTGTTACAGAAGTCAGAATGACGGCAGATCTTAAAACAGCAAGGGTTTATGTTATTCCTTTAGGTGGTATTGATACAAAAGAAACTGTAAAAATCTTGACGGAATACTCTCATCTTGTTAGAAAAGCTCTGTCTAAAAGGCTAGACATTAAGTTTCTTCCTAAACTCATTTTCGTAGAAGATAACTCTTTTGAATATGCTGAAAAGATTGAGAAAATTATAAAAAAAAATAAAGATCATGATAAAGAAAAAAAAAGATACAATTAAATCCCTTGCTATACATGATAAAGATGTTGGCTCGACAGAAATTCAGATAGGTTTGCTTACAGATAAAATAACTAAACTTTCTGATCATTTTAAAAAATTTAAAAAAGACAAACATTCAACTTTAGGTTTGACAAAATCGGTTAACAAAAGAAAAAAGCTTCTTGCTTATCTTAAAAAGAAAAATGCTGAGTCATATCAAAAAGTTTTAAAACAACTAAATATAAGGAAATAATGTTCAAAATACATAAGGAGGAAATTGAAGTTAATGGTAAAAAATTAACTTTAGAGACAGGAAAAATTGCACGTCAAGCTGACGGAGCTATTATTGCTTCATTGGGAGAAACAGTAGTGATTGCAACTGCTGTAGGTGCAAAAAAAGTTGCAGAAGGCCAGGATTACTTTCCACTATCTGTGAATTACCAAGAAAAATATTATGCTGCAGGAAAAATACCTGGGGGATACTTCAAGAGAGAAGCAAGACCAACTGAGGCCGAAACTTTAATTTCTAGATTAATAGATAGACCAATAAGACCTTTGTTTCCATCTGGTTTTATGAATGAAGTACAAGTGCTTCCTACAGTTTTATCTTACGATAGCGAAAATCAACCAGATATTTTGTCAATTATCGCTTCTTCAGCCGCTTTAGCAATATCGGGATTACCATTTATGGGACCGATAGCTGCAAGTAGAGTTGGATACAAAGATGGAAAGTTTTTGCTAAATCCTTCAGTAGAAGAGCTAAAAGAGTCCCAATTAGATTTAGTAGTTGCAGGAACTAAAGATGCAGTTTTAATGGTTGAGTCAGAAACATCAGGACTATCTGAAAAAGTTATGCTTGATGCCGTAAAATTTGGTCACGAGAAATTTGTTCCTATAATAGAAGCCATTGAAAAATTAGCGAAAAAAGCTGGTAAAACTAAGTGGGAGGTTGAGGAGGTTGATCATTCTACAACTAAAAAGAAAATTGCTGAAAAATTTGAAAGTAATTTAAGAAGCGCGTTCAAAGAAATAGATAAAAAAAAAAGGTCTACAGCTATTTCTGAAATAGAGACACAATGTAAAGAAATGTTTGCTGAGGACGAGACTATTACAGAAAATCAGGTACTGGCCCAATTAAAATCTTTAGAAAAAGATATAGTAAGGACTGCGATACTGAAAGAAAAGAAAAGAATAGACGGGAGAGGTTTAGCAGATGTAAGGCAGATAAAATGTGATGTGGGTGTTTTACCTAGAACACACGGTTCTGCCCTTTTTACTAGAGGAGAAACCCAAGCTCTTGTAGTTACTACTCTCGGTATGGCAGATGATGAGCAAAGACTAGAAAGCCTAGAGGGCATGCAAAGATCAAATTTTATGTTGCACTATAACTTCCCACCATTTTCAGTGGGGGAATGTGGAAGAATAGGTACTGGCAGAAGAGAAATTGGACATGGAAAACTAGCATGGAGAGCAATTAACTCGTCTTTACCTAAAAAGGAAAATTTCCCTTATACATTAAGGGTTGTTTCAGAAATAACCGAGTCTAACGGATCTTCATCAATGGCAACAGTTTGTGGAACTTCATTATCTTTAATGGACGCAGGAGTTCCTATTAAAGAACCAGTTGCAGGAATAGCAATGGGATTAATAAAAGAAGGTGATAATTTTTCTGTTCTATCTGACATTTTAGGAGACGAAGACCATTTGGGTGACATGGACTTTAAAGTTGCTGGAACAAAAAATGGAATTACATCTCTTCAAATGGATATCAAGATAACCGGTATAACATTTGAAATTATGGAAAAAGCTTTAGATCAAGCAAAAGTAGGAAGAGAACACATATTAGGTGAAATGAATAAAGCAATAAAAACATCAAGAAAAGAGTTTTCAAAACACACACCAAAAATGGAAACTATTAAAGTTGATAAAAAAGATATAGCTACTGTAATAGGTAAAGGCGGAGCAACAATTAGAGAAATTGTTGAGACATCAGGAGCTAAAGTTGATGTTAAAGATACAGGTGAGGTAACTGTAGCTGCACCAGATGAAGCTTCAAGAAATAAAGCTATTGATTTTATAAAAAATTTAATTGCCAAACCTGAAATGGGTAAAATTTATAAAGGAAAAGTAGTAAAAATTATGGAATTTGGAGCTTTTGTTAACTTCTTAGGAAAACAAGATGGACTTGTGCATATTTCTGAGTTAGCTGATAAACGAGTAGCAAAAGTTGGCGATGTTGTAAAAGAGGGTGATGAAGTATCTGTCAAAGTGGTAGGGTTTGATAGAGGAAAAGTAAAACTATCAATCAAACAAGCTTCTGCTTAAGCCATATTCTTAGGATCTGGCATGCCAACCTTATTATAACCTGCATCTACATAATGGATTTCCCCAGTTACGCCAGCGGATAATTCACTTAGCATATATAATGCAGAGTTACCTACATCATGAATATCTACATTTCTTTTTAAAAATGAATGGTCTTCATTCCATTTATACAAAAACTTTGCGTCTCCAATTGCAGAAGCAGCTAAAGTTTTTATGGGACCCGCACTAATTGCGTTCACTCTTATTTTTTTATTACCTAGATCTCTTGCTAAATATTTTACACTTGATTCCAAAGCAGATTTACAAACTCCCATAACATTATAATTTGGAATTGCTTTTGTTGACTCGTATGTAAGTGTGAGTAAACTACCACCTTTTTTCATCACTTTAGAAGCTTCTTTTGACACCTCAGTGAATGAAAAACATGAAATTAGCATACTTCTTAGAAAGTTTTCACGTGTTGTATTTAAATATTCTCCTGATAATTCCGACTTATCAGAAAAAGCAACAGCATGAACTACAAAGTCAATTTCTCCCCATTTTGATTTAATATCCTCGAAGAGCTTAACAATTTCCTCTTTTTTTTCGACATCACAGCTAAAAGTAACTTTAGAATTTAATTTTTCTGCTAAAGGTATTACTCTTTTTTTTAAGGCATCCCCTAAATAAGTAAAAGCTAATTCCGCACCAGCTTCAGCAAGTTTTTGGGATATACCCCAAGCTATTGAGCGTTCATTTGCAACACCCATTATCAATCCTTTTTTTCCTTTCATTAAACTCATTATTTTACCTTCTCAAATACTAAAGTAGCATTAGTTCCACCGAACCCAAAACTGTTTGACATTATAGAATTTAATTCTACATCTTTTTCTACCTTTGTGACTATAGGATATTTTTTTGCTTCTTCATCCATGTCGTTTATATTTACTGAGGCAGCAATAAAATTGTTTTTCATCATTATTAAACTATAAACAGCTTCATGTACCGATGTAGCACCAAGCGAGTGACCTGCAAGTGATTTTGTCGAACTTATTTTAGGTTTATATTCTCTAAATACTTCTCCAACTGCTTTTAATTCAGTTATATCTCCAACTGGAGTAGATGTACCATGAGTGTTTATGTAATCAATTTTATTTTTTGCAGTACTCAATGCCATCTTCATACATCTTACCGCTCCTTCACCAGATGGAGCTACCATATCATAACCATCAGAAGTGGCTCCGTAGCCAGTCAATTCTGCATATATCTTTGCACCTCTTGATTTTGCATGTTCATATTCCTCTAAAACTAAAACACCTCCACCTCCTGATATAACAAATCCATCTCTTGTTTTATCATATGGTCTTGAAGCTTTTTCTGGTGTGTCATTGTACTTTGAAGATAAGGCAGTCATTGCATCAAACATTGCTGTCATGGCGAAGTGAACTTCATCACTTCCACCTGCAAAAATTATCTTTTGTTTTCCTAGTTGAATTAATTCCATTGCATTGCCGATACAATGACCACTAGTTGCACATGCAGAACTTATAGTATAATTGACACCTTTGATTTTAAATGGCACTGCTAAAGTCGCAGATGCAGTACTTGACATAGTTCTTGGTACTACAAATGGTCCCATCCTTTTAGGACTTTTTTCCCTGGTTTTGTCGGCTGCTAAAATTACATTTTCAATGGAAGGACCACCAGAACCCATTATCATTCCTGTAGAAATATTACTTACATCTTTTTCCTCTAAACCTGAATCTTTAACTGCTTCGTTCATTGAAACAAAGTTATAAGCTGAACCTGGACCCATGAATCTTATAAACTTTCTATCAACATAATCCTCAAGTTTAATATTAGGTTTTCCATGAACATGACTTTTTAAATTATACTCTTTGTATTCTTGAGAAAACGTAATTCCTGATTTAGAATTTAGTAATGATTTGTAAACTTCTTTCTGATTATTTCCTAAGCAAGAAACTACACCAATTCCAGTAACAACAACCCTTTTCATGATTTAAATAACCCCACTTTTAAATTTTCAGCAGTGTAAATCACTTTTCCATCTGCACTTAAAATGCCATTCGCCAATCCAACTACTGTTCCCTCTTTTTTTAAAATCCTTTTCATATTAATCTCGTAAGTAGCCATTTTAATATTTTTTAATACTTCGCCAGTAAACTTTACAGAATTTACACCCAAAGCTCTACCTTTTCCTGGTTCACCTATCCAACCCAAATAAAAGCCAACCAATTGCCACATAGCATCTAATCCTAGACAACCAGGCATTACTGGATCTTTCTTGAAATGACAGTCGAAAAACCATAAATCATTTTTAATATCAAGTTCTGCTTTAATAAAACCTTTCTTAAACTCACCAGTATCTTTTTTTATCACAGTAATTCTATCAAACATTAACATTGGGGGTAGTGGAAGTTTAGCATTACCTTCGCCAAATAATTTTCCCTCACCACACGAAATTAATTCATCATAATTGTAACTATTTTTTTGCATGATTTAGAAACTGTTTTACTTGATTTAGCAAAAGTTTCATATATATTTGTGATTTAGAATGATTATAAACTATTAAAAAACTACTAAAAAACGTGAAAAAAATAGATATTTTTAAAAAATTAAGAACATCAGGTTTAAGGCCAACTAAACAACGAGTAGAAATAGCTAAGTTTTTATTTAATAGAGATAAAACTTTTCATTTTACAGTAGAGAGTTTAAATAAACTTTTGGAAAAAAAAACAACCTCTAAATTTGCTCTTGCAACTATTTACAATACCGTTCATGCTTTTAAAGATGCCGGTCATTTAAGTGAAGTAGAAGTGAGAGGAAAAAAAACCTATTTCGATACAAACGTTTCAAATCATCATCATTTTTATGATAGTGAAACTTCAGAATTAATTGATATTAACGCCAACGAAGTAGTTATACAAAAAATTCCAAAAGCACCAAATGGTAAGAAAATTAAAAACATAGAGGTATTTATAAATCTGAAAAATTGACAGTTTGTCGCTTGTTTTCACTTTAGAATCGTTATAAACTAAAATATTAGATGAGTGTAGAATATAAAAAAAATACAAATGGAAAATGCCCTGTCATGCACGGCGGAGTAACTAAGGCAGGCGAGTCCAATACCTCGCGCCTTTGGCCTAATAGTATTAATTTAGATATATTACATCAACACGATACAAAAACTAATCCTCTTCCAGGTTTCAACTACAGAAAAGAGGTAAAAAAATTAAATTTTAAAGCTCTTAAAAAAGATTTACTTAAACTAATGACTGACAGCCAAGAATGGTGGCCTGCTGATTTGGGGAGTTACACTGGTTTAATGGTGAGGCTTACTTGGCACCAAGTAGGAACTTACAGAGAGTTTGACGGTAGACCAAATGTAGGGTCACACAGATTTTCTCCACAAGACTCTTGGCCAGATAATACAAACTTAGACAAAGCTAGACGTTTACTTTGGCCAATTAAAAAAAAATATGGGAACAAGTTAAGTTGGTCTGACCTGATGGTTTTAGCTGGAACTATGGCATACGAAAAAGCTGGCTTTAAAACATTTGGTTTTTCTTTTGGAAGAGAAGACATATGGGGACCAGAAAAAGATGTTTACTGGGGTAAAGAAACAGTTCCATTAGCTGTAAATAGGTATGGAGATCC
>MDTA01003213.1_pt1 | contig 19662 bp, 17 predicted proteins | sample 811151 | NCBI WGS metagenome assembly MDTA01 (sample SAMN05326648, study PRJNA326480) | marine metagenome | isolation source: seawater | place: Indian Ocean: South | collected 2010 | reverse complement strand
TTTACAAAACAAACCTGTCGAAGAAGGATGTGATATTGTTGATTTTGTTTATGTATTATTTAAATGTTCTCAGCAAAGCGATTACAAAAGAAATGAAGTTAATAATTTATTAATGAACATATTAAAAACACTTGAGAAACTTTATAAGTTGGAAGAAAGAGGATTTTCCTATTTTAATAACAAATCACAAACCCATTATTATGGCGTTCATATTACCCAAGGTGAAAATTCTGCAGATATTCACGGAACACTACTGTGTTTGTGGGCAATAATAATGATTCTTAAAAATAACCATGTTATTGATAATGAATACAGATTAATTAAACCCTAGGCTATTCAGAATGATTAAGATTCAATTAAAAAAAATTATAAATAGCAAGTTTTTAATTTATAATGTCTTCACATTTATTGTTTTATCAATAATATTTTCTAGGTCTTTTCTAGGTCTGTATCTTTTTAATCTAAGGGTTGGAGAAATTTACATAGCTTTTTCTGGATTCATATTGATTATTACATTATTTTTCTACAAATATTTATTAAATGAAAATCATCAAAAATTGATAAGAGTTTTACAAGTCATTGCTATTTTGTTTTTATTTACTTTAATTTTGACAAATTCTTCATTATTAAATCCGTATACATTTAGAACAAGCTCTTATATATGGTCTGTTGGTTTTTTAATTCTTGGAATAATTTTTACTAAATATCAAATTAAAAATACAATAACTATATTATTTTTTCAGGCAATTTTACTTTCAATATTTTACGTTGCAGTTTTTGATTCTCCTGATTTTTTAATTAATTTTTTTCAATCATTTTCAGACAAGTATGAACCACACAAAGGTTCTGATGTAGTCTTGAATTTCATATTGATTAATATGTTATTTAGTTTTTCTAATAAGAAAAAAAATGATATATTTGAGCTATTTTTAATTAATTCATCAATCTTTCTTCCTTTATTGCTTTATAAAAGTAGAGCAGCCTTTATTGCTGCTTTGATATATATTTTTTTAAATTTGTATTCTCAAAAAAAATATTTGAAAATATTTAATTTAAGAAGATTAATTGTGTATTTATTGATGATTATATTAATTATAATTTCAACATTTTTGTCACAGAAATATATAATCACTGATTTCTCAGAATCAACACTAGAAAGTATACCGAGTGCTTTTAAAACACTCGGAGAATACAAATTTTCAAAATATAAGGATGATTATCCGATACTTTATATATCAAATAAAAGAATCTACTCAGGCGATGGAAATTTAAACTGGAGGCTACAACTTTGGCAGGATGCAATAGAGGATAATATAGAATCTGAAAGCATTATTTCTGGCTTTGGTTATAAGGAAAAACTTAAAGTATTTGTAGAAAATAATACGGGCTATGGCAATGACAGAGTTGGATTAGATGGATTAAATGAAAATGTCCACAACTATTTTTTAACAATTTTTTTAAGGGGTGGAATCATACAGTTAGCTGTATTCTTATTTTTTTATTGGAATTTATTTCGATTAGTTCAGAAAAATGATAAATTAGATTTTTTCAAATTTTTTATACCTTTAATTTTTGTATCTTTGTTTGACAGTTCTATGGAAAACTCCCACTTTCCTCTTATATTTTATTTTTTTATTGGCAACCAATTTATTAAAAATTAAAATATCGTTTTTACGGATAACTATACATTAAAATAATTGAATATGAAAAAAGCATTTATCACAGGCGTTACTGGCCAAGATGGTTATTATTTAAGTAAATTTCTAATAGAAAAAGGGTATCAAGTTCATGGTACAGTTAGAAGATCCTCCACATTTAATACAAGCAGAATAGAAACTTTGATGTCGGAATATTCTGATGAAAAATTATTAAATTTATATTACTCAGACTTATTAGATTCATCATCCTTAAATGGATTAATTCAAACTATTGAACCAGATGAAGTCTATAATCTTGCTGCTCAGTCTCACGTTGCTGTTTCATTCAAGAATCCACAATTCTCAATTTCTACAAGTACAGCTGGTCCAGTATCACTTCTTGATTCTATTAAAAATGCAAATTCAGAAATAAAATACTATCAGGCATCGTCTTCAGAAATGTATGGTGGTGGAACAAAAGAATTTTTAAATGAGGAATCATTATTTGATCCCAAAAGTCCATATGCAGCTGGAAAAGTATTTGCTCATAATATGACTAAAATTTACAGAGATTCTTATAAATTGTTTTGTACAAATGGAATTTTATTTAATCATGAATCACCTTTTAGAGGTGAAACGTTTGTAACAAGAAAGATAACAAGAGCATTAGGAAGAATTTATCATGGTATTCAAAAGAAACTATATTTAGGAAATCTTGACGCAATAAGAGATTGGGGATTTGCTGGCGATTACGTAGAAGCTATGTGGCTTATGATGCAGCATAAGAACCCAGATGACTGGGTGGTTGCAACAGGAGAAGCGCACAGTGTAAGAGATTTTCTTGATTTAACATTTTCAACGCTAGGCCTTGATTGGGAAGAGTACGTAGAAGTTGATAAGAAGTATTTAAGACCTAATGAAGTAAATCATCTTTTAGGAGATGCTTCAAAAATTAAGAAAGAACTGAATTGGAATCCAAAAGTCTCCTTTAAAGAGTTAGCAAAAATGATGGTAGATTCAGATTTAAATTTAGCAGAACAAGAAAAAGTGCTGTTAGAGAAAAATTTAATTTCAAAAACTTGGGAAGGTTAACGATTCTCTAAATACCAAGTATAGGTTTTTTTTAACCCTTGATCTAAATCAATTTTTGGAGTCCACCCATATTTGTTTATTAATGAACTATCCAAAAGCTTTCTAGGGTTACCATCTGGCATATCTGAATTAAATTTTAACTTGCCCTCGTATCCTACAATAGATTTTATTTTCTCTGCAAGCCCTTTTATACTGATTTCTACACCACTACCAACATTTACTAAATCAATTTTAAGATTTTGTTTAATAATTAATTCAATAGCATCAGCTAAGTCATCAACGTACAAGAATTCACGAAGAGGCTTTCCAGTTCCCCAAATAAGAAATTCCATTTCTTCATTCAACTTAGTCTGATGCATTCTAGATAAAAGTCCTGGGATTACATGACTATTTAAATCATCGAAATAATCGTTGGGCCCATACAAATTCGTTGGCATTAAATTAATTATGTTATGACCAAAATCTTTTTTTAGTGTTTTACCAAGTTCAATTGCCGTAAGTTTTGCCATTGCATATGGTGAATTTGTTGGTTCAAGAGATCCTCCCATAAAACTATCTTCAGTGATAGGATTAGGTGCATTTAAAGGATATATGCAACTACTACCCAAGTTAATTAAAGATATACTTGGTAAATCAACAATTGATTCTAAGATGTTTATATTTATTTTTAAGTTTTCAATTAAGAAGGAAGTACCTTGAGTATCGTTAGCATAAACACCCCCAACTTTTGCAGCTGCGTTAATTATTAAGTTTGGATTAAAATCAGATATCGTTTTTTTTGTGTCATCATAGGAAAAGAGATTTGTATCCTCACGTGTTGAAAACATGCATTCATATTCTTCCAAATTTGAAAACTTTCTTCTCAATGAGTTTCCAACTAAACCATTGCTACCAAAAACCAATAATTTCAATCTAATTACCTCAGACTTATTCTAGTGAGTCAAGAACTTTTCGTTCGAAAGATATTTTGTTGAAAAACAAAAGGAAATAGAGCAACATTGTTGAAATATATAAAATCGAATCGCTTTTTGCAAGATTCACAAATATATAAATTAAAATTAAAAACAAATTTTCATCAGTCTTTCTAGACTTTATTATTTTTTTTAGAAATATGAATATAAATAAACATAATGATATGAACCCAAAGTACAATAATATATTTAACAAACTAGAGTGAGGTAAAAGAAAACTCCTTGTTTCTAAAAGCTGGATTTCGCTGTAGTGCTTTGCAAGATTAAAAGATCCACTTCCAAATATGAATTCAGAAAAGTTTGCATTGTATCTTGCAAAAAATAAGCCCCATAACTCTGATCTATTTATAAAAAACGCAATCAAACTCAGTAAAGTTAAAAAGAATTTTAGAAAAATACTACTTGAAATATTTTGCAAATACTCTATTCCTGAGGACCTATTCTCATCTATCCCGTATGCGTATCCAGAGCCAACCATGTTATTAGATGTAAAACTAAATTCAAGATAGAGATTGTCCAACCCAATAAAAAATACAACCATAACTGTAAAAACTAAAACAGTTATTACCAATATCTCTTTCCTTACCTTGTAGGATTTAAAGTATTTATAAAGTATGCAAAAAATCAAAAGAATAAAAGCAGTCTTATTATTAGAGGCGTATAAACCAACTGAACAAAATATTAAATTAATTAAATCAATAATACGTATTTTTGTGCCAGAAAAAAAAGTTAAAACAAGGAATAAAATTGCAAAACCATATAATTCTCCTGATGATTCTGCACTCGGAAACATACCTCTCCAGGCTACTTTTTCACCCCACTCATTGAATTGAAATAAATTTTGGTTAAGCGTAGGATATTTTGTTAAACCAGAATAAAAAAATGTAAAAAAATTGATTGCTGGGAATGCCGAAGCTAAGTATCCAACAACTACTAGAAAGGTTCCACTAAAAAGGGCAGACGATTTAAATTTTTCAATGTTCACCGGTTATTTTGAAGATTTAATGTAACGAATAATGCCTACCAAAAGTGTAAAAACCAAAATACCCCAATAAATATTTGCAGAAAAATTATAAGATGTACTTGTTAATCCTCTAATTTTATCTGGTTTAATATAGTAATTCTCACCGATCGCTTGATAAGACCAAAATGCTAAATAAAAAATAAAAAGAGTGATATATTTTTTTGAAACTTTATTCCTTAGTATTTCTTTAACTCCGTATGTACAGAAGAATAAGAAAGGAAGATACAAATTTAATCCACTAAAAAGCATCATAAACAAAAATGCAAATGGAAAATAATTTTTAATATTATCATTTCTATTTATCAAAACAATATATAAAAAATAGTTGATAAAAAAGAAGTAACTAAATAAATTGATATATTGTTCACCTCTACTTAAATCAAAAAAATATAAACTTTTAGAATAAAACCTACTCTCAGCATAGATACCTGTAATTACTAAAAGAGTACTGAAGGATATTGAAATGTAGTCAATTAAATTTAGTTTTACTATTTTTTTATTTTTCTTAACAAGAGATATCACAAAGATCCAAAAAATTGATTGAATAAAAAGACTAATGATTGTGTTTGCACCAATAGATATATAAAATTCATGGTTGATTTGATCTATTCCTGTAATTTGTCCAAAGCAGAAACTTGAAGAATAGTTATTAAAGCGAATTTTATAGTGATCTTGATAAATGACATTAGTATTTTTTATAAGAAATTCAGTTAGAGAAATACTACATGTATTTATTTCATAAAATCTTAGGTCAGAAGTTATTTTTTCTGGACGTATATTATCATTTAAATCTGAAATAGACCACGGTACAACTATGAGAAGTAGTAATATGATAATTTTTAATATTACAACTTTTTCATTTGAAAACTTAATCATGAAAAATCCTATTATTTATTCTTTGAAATAAAATTCCCCCCAAAACACAGACGATTGATAATATTTGTAAGACGTCATAGTAAAAATATTCTGATCTTTGAAGAGGTATAACATCCCACCCTCCCGTGACATAATGTTCACACTCAATAAAAGAGTTAACTGAAGCAACATTTCCTTCAAGGTCGTACACATTAGTTATTTCAAAAGTTGGGTCATTTTGAAAAACAAAATTAGGATTACTCCCTATATCAATTTTGATAAAGTTTTCTGGATACTCACCACATATATTTATAACTGATTCATTATTCATTACCTTTAGATGTTAATGAATAAAAGTTTATTAGTTAAGTTATTAACATGAATGTAATGTTAAATTTTCTATATTGTTTAGATGAAAACTATAATCATCAGCTTTCTGTATCCTTATATTCATTATTACAAAATATAAACCAGCCCATTTCAGTATTTATAATTCATAAAACCCATAACGATTCCTCATTTATTCCAAGCAGGATATTAAATCATGAAAATTTAAGTTCAATAGAAATTTTTCGTTTTGATAAAAATATTACAACTTTTCCAAATTTGAAAGATGTACACGTTTCCGAGGCTACATACTATAGACTCTATATGGATGATTACTTACCAGATAATCTTTCCTCTATTGTCTACTTGGATGCGGATGTAGTGTGTGTAAACAATCCTACTAATAAAATTTTTGAAACTTTTGAAAAGATGTTGCAAACTAATAAAACTATTGGGGCGATTACGGAGATAAAAAAAGATAAAAATAGTAAAGATTTATTCGATAATTTAAATATGAAAAGTGATAAATATTTTAATGCAGGGGTGATGTTTATAGATTTCAAAAAGTGGAAAAATCAAAAAGCGAACATATTTCTTAGAAGACTATTGTTAGAATATTTTGAAACCATAAAATTTTGGGATCAGGATATACTTAATTCATTTTTTGATGGAAAATACTACGAATGTTCTAAGTCACTAAACAAGGTATTAAATTTATTTTACAATTGTGATCTAAACAAAGAATATTATTTCGAAGATATAAAAAAGAAAAATATATTTATTCATTATGCCGGTAGCCACAAACCATGGACCCCAACAGGAATCTTGTCTGTAACTTCAGAATTCTATCAACAATTGTTTAGGGAACTCTTTAGCAAAAAATATCACATTACTCATAAATGGAAAGTTAACTCAATTAAAACAATTTTTAAATCCATAAAAGATAAAAATTACTTAAAAATAAATTATAAGATATCATTTTTCTCGATCTTTTTTAAGTCTCTTTTTGTTAAAAACCTAAGATATAAAGAAAAAAGGAATTAAATTTAAAAATGTGTGGATTTCTTGGAAAAATATCAACCAAATCATTTGATAATGAACATGTAAAAATATGCAATGATTTCATAAAATGTAGGGGGCCGGATGAAACAAAGGCAATTGAAGGCAGGGTCAATGAGCTATTTAAAAGCGAAAGTGAAAAATTTATTTCATTTTATTTCAACAGACTAGCAATTCTAGATCTTAGTTCCCAAGCTTCTCAACCAATGGTCTCAAAAGAATTTAACACTACTGTTATGTTTAATGGAGAAATTTTCAACCATAAATATTTAAGATCAATTTTAGAAAAAGAGGGTATAAAATTTAATTCAAGTCACAGCGACACAGAAGTTGTGTTAAATGGCTTATCTTATTTTGGATTAGATTTTATAAAAAAACTTGAGGGACAATTTGCTATTGCTTTTTTTGACATTAAAGAAAATAAATTATTTTTGGTAAGAGATCGACTTGGTCAAAAACCTCTTTTTTATGCTTACAATGATGATAAATTAGTTTTTTCATCAACTCTGAAGTCATTAGCTTTAGTCGACGATGTAAAACAAGTTAATTATGAATCTATGGTTGATTATTTTGATTATGGTGTGGTTCCATCTCCAAAGACAATATTTAGAAATATTTTCAAATTACGTCCCGCAGAAATTATAGAATTTGATATTACAAAAAATATCAAACTTAATAAAAAGTTAATTTATTGGAATATCGAAGATAATTTTGACTATCAGTCATTTAACAAAGACAAATTTGATAATTTATTTTTTGAAGCTGTTGAAAAAAGACTTGATGCAGATGTACCAATTGGAATCTTTTTATCGGGAGGAATTGATTCATCTTCCATTGTTAATCAATTAAGTAATATGAATAAAGATTTGAAAACTTTTTCAATCGGTTATTCTGATCCAAAATATGATGAGTCTAAATGGTTTGACCTTGTTTCAGATATCTATTCAACTACTCAGCAAACAGTGTGGCTTAACAAGAACGATATAGATAAAAATATTCAAGAGTCTATTGACATTTTTGACGAACCCTATTCAGATCCATCTACTGTTCCTTCCTTTCTTATTTCAAAAGCAATATCTGAAAAATATAAAGTTGCAATTTCTGGGGACGGGGGAGATGAGTTACTTTACGGTTATGAGAGAGCTAAGTTTATGTCTTCAAGAAAATTTAGAAGACTAAACTTTGATATAGTTAACAAATATTATCCAAACTATTTTGGAACAGGAAATAATTTTACGAAATTTGATCGTTTATCAGAAATAGCCTATGCTTCATTTTTTAGTGACAAAAAATTTTTAAATATACTTGATTTAAAATCAAATCATACCTTTGAAAAAAAATATTTCAAAGAATTAAACAATCCTTACAAAACCTCATTAAACATCGAATATAATTTTTTTCTATCAGAAATGATGATGCTAAAAGTTGATACTACTTCTATGGCAAACTCACTAGAAATTAGATCTCCTTTTCTAGATCATAAACTGATTGAGTATGTTGTATCAATTGATACTGTTAAAGATTCAAAAACTTTTAATAAAACAATACTTAAAGAAAAGCTAGAAAAAGACATGGGAAAAGAATTTACAAATAGAAAAAAAATGGGTTTTGTTTTTAATCTTGAAAGTTGGGTTTATACAAATATAGATGAGATATTTGAAACCATTAATAATAGTAAGATTGACATAGAAGCATCTCAATTAAAATCACTGTTAAGAGTGAAATCAAGAGTGAACTCACAAAGAATCTGGAGAATTTATTTTCTAGCGAATTATCTAGATTGGTTTAATAATAGAATATAATCTTCGAATTCTTTTGTTGCAATAAAACTTAATTCATAATTCTTTACAGACTCTTCATACGCATTTTTTGAAATTTCTGTTAATTTTGAATTTTTTTCAGCTACACTAAAAAATTTTTTGTTTAGATCTCGAGACCCTAATTCAAATAGGAGACCATTCTTGTTGTCAGTTATTAAATCTTTATGATTAGGTATGTCTGAAGCTAAAACTAAGCATCCTAAAGCAAGAGCTTCCATAACTGACTTTGGATTTCCTTCATAAATTGAAGTAGATACAAAGTATTTGTAATTACTTAGTTTTTTTTGAAGAACATCATTAGGAACTGATCCAAACAAAGTTAACTTTACTTGATGCTCTTTTGCATATTTTTGTAATTCATCCTCAAGCGAACCATTACCAAAAATATGAATTTCAAAGTTACTATTAGAAAAGTTTTCAATTAACTCGAAAAAGTTTTTTTGCTTCTCTATTCTTCCAACGGAAACTACGATATTATTATGTCGTCTTTCAAATGGATTATAAGTCTGTTTTATAATCCAGTTTGTTCTTTTGTAGATATTCTTTGTAAATAAGTATCTCTTTTTGGTATTCTCAAAATCGAATGAATTTGAAACGGTAAAAATATCGCTAAAAATCAAACCAATTTGGTTACAAATATAATAAAAAATCCTTTTAAACATATTCTTATTTTCAAACTTTGAAAACAAGTGCATGTCATAACCAGTTCTTGTGTAAAGAGGTTTTTTTGTTAATAGTTTCAAAATAACTGAAAGCCAGATCCCAGAAATTTGATGTTGTTTTATTATGTCTATATCTTTGAACATATATTTATATCTGAAAGGAAAAATAATTGAATGAAATAACATTTTATATTTTGATTGAGTTACATTTAAAAACTGATAAATTGGAATAACATTTAATCCGTCATGGTCAAATAACTCATTGTCAAAGTTTGAACCATATGTCAAAAAGGTAAAGTTTATGCCTTTTTGTTGATGCAAGTGTTTGTAAATGGCAATTTCTCTATCTAATGTCTTAGAGTCAGACCATGTTTTTAGTGAATAACCGAATGTAAAAACAACTAAAATATTCACATCATTTATATTAACTTCACTTATTCTCTTACATTATTATTTTATTTTTTAATTAAATATTTGTGTATGATTTAGAACATGGCCAATATTATTGATTTACCCGATTTTATGTTTAGCAGGGTAGATAAAAATAATTATTCAAAACTTGGTAAATGCTATAACTTTTTGAAAGGACTAGTTGTTGGGTATATAAGTAAAAACACTAGTAAGAAAACCTATACAACCCTTATGAATATTTTATTTAAAGACGGAAATATTAGTTATTCGGAAGGTAAATATTTTAAAAATTTAGAAAATAGTAAAAAAATTTATTTTCCAAATAAAAGAATTGATAGAGTAATTATAAATCCTGCTGAGCATTTTGACTTTTTATATAAAACGTACTGTCTCGAAAACATAAATTTTAAAGAAAATGATACAATCGTTGATTGTGGGGCAAATGTTGGTGAATTATTTTATTCATTTGAATATAAAAATTTAAAAATAAAATACATAGGATTCGAACCAGATGTTTACGCTTATGAATGTTTAGTACAAAATTTATCAAATGAAAATGCTATTTTACATAATATTGCATTATCAAATATTTCTGAAGAAAGCATTCTTTACATTGATACAGAAGGAGCTAATAGTTCAATGGTTAAATTTAATACAAACGCAAAGCAGATTCCAATAAAATCAAAAACATTAGATTCTTATAATTTTAAAAAAATTAAATTACTTAAACTTGAAGCAGAAGGGTCAGAGTTTGAAGTTTTAAATGGTTCTCTTAATACTTTAAAAAACATAGATTATATTAGTGTTGATTATGGTCCTGAAAGAGGAATTACCTCAAAACTCACAATATCTGAAGTAACTAATTTTTTGTATGAAAACAATTTTGAAATCATTAATGGATCAAGATACAGGTATATAGGTTTGTTTAAAAATAAAGATATTTAAATTTTATTTTTTAAATAATTATTAATATAAAAATCTAGATATCTAGACTTGTATCCCCTTATATAATTCACAGGATTACTTTTCCAAGAATTTATTAAACCAAAAGCGCTGTAACCAAATTGGGTAGGTTCTAATTTCTCTAGGCTTTTTTTTATGTATTTTGGATGGTTGTCAATATTGATTTTATGAACATGTTTTGGATATTTTGATTTTACATCATCGAACCAAGCATTGTAACTACTTTCGACATCTCCCATACCTCTAGAACCAAAATCACCAAACTCTCTCTTCCATGCTCTTGCAAATCTTGATCTATCAGATCTAATAATTTCTTTTGTTCTAAAAGTAGAATCATATTGGTAAATTGGAACAGGAATGTTAGGTACCTTATTTGGATCAACAAGTTTTCCATTGAATGTAGCTAAACATAAATCTCCACCACCGTTAAGTTGAATGTTTTTTTTAAATTTTTTATTTATCCCAACACATAATCTAGTTTTAACATGAAATCTATCTACTGTATAGAATTGGTATTGGGGAAAGCTTACTAATGGAAAATCTGAATATTTATTTAGATATTTTAGTAATTTTAAATAATCTTTTTCATGAAAAAAATAATCGATATCCATTCTTATATTCCAATCTCCAGATGTTTTCTCAAGACCTTCCTGAAAAAACTTTCCAATATCAGACCATTTAAATTCTGTTGGCCAATCTGAACCAGTTACAATTACCTCATCTGCAAATGATTCGTAACAGTTTAAAGCCTCCTTCCAAGGATCGTTCCTCTCATCTGGTTTGGTCATGGTGGTAAATATAGATAGTTTCAATTTAATAAAATATCCTCAACTTTTTTACTAAATCTTTCTATTGAATAAAATTCATCGATAGTTTTTTTTCCATTGTTAATGACATTATTAATTTCTTTATCACTTAACATAAAAATATTTTCAATTTTTGATTTCCACTCTTTTAAATTGTTGTTTTGTGCGAAAAAAATATTGTAATTGTGTTCAAAATTTTCAAAATCCCAAAATCCTGAAGTAGCTGTAATTAATACTGGTGTACCGCAAGACAATGACTGTAGAGCTACGCTTTGTCCTGATGGTTGGATACTTTCTTTAATTGGAATAATTGTTAAACAGGCTTCGTAATAATCATTTCTTAGCTCTTCGTCTGTTAAATACGGATTTCCCCAACTTCCTTTTTTAATTTTAGAATTAGTTTTATTTACGTTTTCCTGGTTTATATTTTCGCTTACATAAATAAAATCATATTCTTTCATTTCCACTGATAGATTTTCCGCAAGCTCAAAATCTCTGAAACCATCATTACCTACAAATATTATTTTTTTCTTATTTTTATTTGACGATCTGAACTTCCACATATCTGTGTCAACTGCAAAAGGTAAAAGAAAATATTTATTTTTGAATAATGGAAATTTTTCTGATGCAAGATTGTATTCTCCCTGGCTTAGAAATATAAATTTATCAATAAATCTAAAAAATATTTTTATATAAAATGTTTGAAATATTTTAAATATTTTGTATTTAGGATCTCGTGAAAGTAATCCCAAAATAAAGCATAAATATTGTGTTTTATTTCTTATTAGTTTTAATAAAACGACAAATGGCAATAATGAACAACCAATCCTGTTTGAACTAAAAATTGAGTAATCTGAGTTTTTTAATTCATAAAAATGTTTTTTAGTCATTACAAAGCTCCAATAGAGGGGTAGTTTAAGCAATGTCCTAAGTGGTTTCTCAAAATATTTAAAAAATAGTTTTCTAAAAAATGATTGTTTTGTATTAAATTCTGTCAATGAAACTTGTTTATAATTTTCTCTAAAATAATGATATCCATAAAACATTTCTTTTGCATAAGGAGTATTACTTAGAAGTCGGTCTTTTCTTCCCCCTTGAAAAAAGTATGAAATTTTATATTTTTTTTTCACAAATATTAATCTACCTAAGTTTTTATGGTTTAATCACAATTTTCTAAATTCTTCAATTAGGTTCTTTTTGAATACTTCGTATGTTAATTTATCCTTTACCAAATAAGCTGGTTGAAATTCATCTAGGTTTTTAAAGAAATTATCAAATTTATCTTCAAATTCTTCAAAACTATTTACAATATCTCCACATCGCTCATCCCAATAAGACATAGTAGTTCCAGATAATTTCATATCTTCATAAGAATTTATTGTTTGATCCCAAACATACATTGGTAAATTGCAAGACAATAGTTCCTGAGCTGCAAACCCCTGAGTTTCAGGTCTACTCATAAATATTCCAAAGTCAGATTTTAAGGCAGTATTTATCAGATCTATATTGTTATAGTCTCCATAGTTAAAAACTTTGTATTTTATTTTTCTACTTTTTAAAAAATTTAACACTAAATTTAAATGTTCCTTAGGCCTTTTTTTAAAGTAAACCAGGCATTCTCCCGAATAGCTCTTTATCGAAATATTTTTCTCAAGATTTTTTTGACTGATTACACCTGAAGGAAATATTATGATATCTTCAGGATTTATATCAAGCCCCATTTCCAAAGTAGCATTTGTATAGGCAATCTCTGATGCTACAACTTTTTTAATGAAGTCATATTTTTTAATGTATTTTATCAATTTATTAGCGTATTCAATGTTGTAGAGGGGTCCGATAAAAACCTTCGTATTATTGTTTCTATTTGTAATTATTTCATTTAATATTTTTTCTCCGAACTCATCAAATTGAACGATATATGAATAATCATGTCTTAATTTATTAAACGAGAAATTTCCATCGTTCTTAAAAGTCCTTACAAGATTATTCATTCTTTTGTGTGGGCCAGAAAAAATGAACTTATTCTTAATAGGTTTATTTAAAAAATACAATATATCTATATAAATATTGTAAAGATGCGAATACTTGAAGCTTTTTGTAATCCAAACTTTCTTTGTTTTAATGTATTCGGGATTATAAAATATATTAATCATAAAACCATCCAATCTATTTTAAACTGTAATTAAATGGAAAATTTCAATAATATTTTTAAAAAAGAGGATTTAATTTGCTCATACAATTTTGCTAGAAATGCGAATGTTGTATATTCCGAAGTATTACTGAAAAGTCAATTTAATAAATTAAATATTAGAAATCCAGTAATTATTTATGAAGATGCAGATTTTATTTTCTATAAATTAAAAGAATTTGAGTTAAGTGAGAATAATATTATTTTTTGTAACTTATACATGGTTGACTCTCTATTTAACCTTATGCGGGATAAGATTCATTTTAAAAATATTAAACTAATAACAGGACAAAGCGATATAGGTGTTAACAAAAAATTATTTTTGAAAAAGCCTGAGTGTATTTCCCAGTGGTACGCAACAAATGTACATTACTCTCATAAAAATTTAATTCCTATCCCATTAGGACTAGCAAATGATCACCCTAAAAATCTAAGTTATATCAACTATATAAATAACAATAATTTAATCATCAAAGATGAAATAGCTTATATGAATTTTGAGGAAAATACTAACTTTTTTAAAAGAACCAAAATTAAAAATAAATTAAGTCAAAAGGATTGGGTTCATAACGAGAACTGCCTATTACCGTTGGATGATTATTTAACAAAATTAAGATCTTCAATGTTTATTATTTCTCCACCTGGAAATGGAGCAGATACTCATAGAGTTTGGGAAGCTATATATGCTGGATCATACCCAATAGTGGAAAAAAGTATTGCAATGAATTCATTTACTCAATTTCCTATAATTTTTGTAAAAAAGATAGCAAACATTAAAAAAGAACGAATTAAATTACTTAAAAATAATTTAAAGGAACTGAATATAGATACCCTGAAAGTCAGTTATTGGATTAAAAAAATTGATGAAAAGAAGCTAGATAGCTTTCAAGAAAAATTAATAATTAAAGATGATGAAGACTCTTTGAGGCGTACATTAAGTAAATATGATAAAAAAATTAAATCTGAACAAAAAATTAAAAAATTCAAAACTGTTAATCGTCGTATTTACTCAAAATTATTTAAATAAGTTTTTATAAAATATTGATTTATAATAATGTATGCCCACGTCATCAAAATCATAATTAGCAAATGTTAACTAAAAAATTTAACGTAACCAGAAATCTTCCGAAGAATTTTAAAAAAGTAGATGCGGATGTATTTAATCATGAATTAAACAGAACATTTAACTCGATACTTATTAATAAAAAAAAGAATGTATTTATCAACGATAATAAATTTTATTTATTTAGATATTTTCAATTTGGTAGCAGATTTTGGAGAATGGTAGAATTTAACAGAAAACAAAAATTTAAAGTATTTATAAAAAATCTTTATTTTCTAACCAAAAAAAAATTAATAAATGAAGAAATAATTCCTTTAAAGGAAGCATCATGGGTAATAAATGAAAAAAGTCATAATTATTTTCACTGGTATTGTGATGTATTTCAAAGGATAGAATATTTAATTAGTACTAATCATTCAAAAAAGAAAAAAATAAAGCCGATATTATTAACTGAGAATTATATCAATAAACATTACGTTCAGACTTTACTGAAGGATTTTGATATTCCCCATATCTATCTAGAAAAAAATAAAATTTACAAAATTAAGGAACTTGATATCACAACTCATGCAGCTCCATCAGGAAATTACGATCCAAGAATTATAACTAAAGTTTCAGAAAAATTAAAAACTGAATACTTAATGAGTGAAAAGTTTGATAATTCAAATGATTATAAGAGACTGTGGATTTCAAGAAAATTAGCTGGTAAAAGAAGAATAAAAAATTTGAAAGAAATATCTCAAATATTAGAAAATTTTAAATTTAAAATTGTTGATTTTGAAGATATGACTACTAGAGAACAAGTTAATTTAGTAAATGAGTCGGATGTGTTAGCTGGAGTGCATGGAGCTGGATTAACAAATATGATGTTTTTAGACAAGGGTAAAAGTATTATTGAAGTTCGAGGCAATGGAGACAAATCAAACAATTGTTTTTTTTCCTTAGCATCAGAATTATCTTTAAATTACTATTATTTTTTTGCAGAAGTAGATGAAAACGACTTTTATGGATCTGACTACTATATTAATGCCGATAATTTAAATAAATTTCTCCAGTCTTTTTTTAGAGAATCTCATGATTAAGACTGTATTTAAAATGTCTCAAAATTTAAAAGTAAAAATAATTTTTTACCTAAGTATTTACTTTACGTACACTTTAATTTATCTAAATTACGATATTGTTTATTCACCGGATTTTGAAAAATATTTTAATTATTTTTTATTCTACTCTGGCGATGTTGATGTTATTAAATTAGAACAAGGAAATTTATACTTCTTCTTTATCTACATAATTACTTTTCTTTTGGGTTTTCTAACCACGGAAATTGGAAATTTCGAATTATTAAATATTTCAGTTTTATTAGGGAACTACTTTATTTATTTGCTGGCCTTAGTTGGCTTAAGAAATTATTTAGTTGAATATAATTTTGATGAAAAAAAGGTTTACTTATCATTAATTATTTTAAACTTTAGTCCACCAACCTTAATATTGAGAATGACGTTTAAGCCAGAGATATTAGGATTTACCTTAATAATTTGGTCTTTATTTTATCTAAAATTGTTTAATACAGAGAAAAACCAAAAAAATTTAAATTTATTTCTATTTTTTTCAATATTTGTTACAACTTTAAAAGTTTCAATATTCTTGATGTACGTAATTCTTATTTTGCTTCATATTGATTTAAAAAAATTTTTGCATGATATTAGACCTTATATCAGAAACGTACTTTTGATAATTTTAATATTTTTTTCATTACATGTAGAAAATTATTTATTAAACAAAAATCTTATTTTTGAAGTAAGCCATGAAGAAAAATATAACAACGTTGCTGACTTTGAATTTTTTACAAATTTTAATTCAAATGAAATAAATGACAATCCCCAGAAGAATTTTCACAATAATTCATTTAGGGCTATTACATTATTAGATACATTTTCTGATTACTTTGAACTATATTGGAACTCAGACCATTCAAGTTTTAATACTTCTAGAAAACAAGTAATTATATTTCAAGAAAGGATTCCAAATTTTAAATCCGGTCAGCTACCAACCATTAAATATGATAAAAATGATAGGGTTATAACATACATCGGTGATTTAAATTCAAGATATATTGCTGAAGATGAGGGGGAAAATACTTTAGACGAAATAAGAATGAGAGGTGCATTCTTTTTTACAATAATTTTTTACATATTCACATTTATTTCTTCATTTAGATATAAAAAGTTAAGGGCATTACTGTTATCACCTTTAATAGGAATGATATTAGTAAGTGCCTCTTCTATAGGTGTTTTTACTACTAAGAACTTTGATCCATCTATGGGAGATAGCGTAAAAACTTTTTACTACAGTTTTTTAATTTCCTTATCTTTTGTTATTTTATTAAACATTTTGCTTAAAACAATTAAAGGTTACGATTTTATTTTTACATTTTTGATAATATTATTTTTTCTTTTTGTCATTGGTTTACCAACAAACTTTAATGAAGAAGTAATAGATAAAAAGATTGAAAAAAATAGTTATTTGTTTACTTGCGAAATTAACCAAATATTTATAGAGTTTGACGAGATATTAAATTATAAAAACTGTGATATTGAAAATAAGAATAACCTTACAAATAAGAAATTTAATAATTTAAGTTTGAGACTAAGTCTTTTAAGAGTTCCTTATTTAACAATTCTATTATTTAGTTTTCTACCTTTTTATATTTTTAGTTTTAGAAAAAAACTGGTCTAGTTTTCATATCTTTATAATTAAACAAATATTTAATTTTGTCTTTTTTCCCATGGCCGTAATTTCTTACACTAAGAAAAGGATAGTTAAATTGTTCTTTGCTACCATTCTCGAAGTAGGTTTCATTTTTGATAATTACAGAACCATATTTTTTGCTCATAACACTCCAAATGCTTTGATCGTGTCTATTTTCTATAAAATAGTTTTTTTGGATGCTATTGTACTCATCCGTCATTAGTTTCCAGTCTTTTTTAATTAATTGAAAAAAAATATTTAATAAATCTCTTGTATGTTCACAATTTTTGAATATTAGATAACCACCCAGCAATTGAGGAGAGTCTGTAATTGATTTATTATTTAAGACATCAAAATATTTAAAAATTTCATTTGTAGTCCAATATTTCTCGATGTGGTTTTTTTTAGATTCTATTCTAAAATTTCCAAATTCAGAGTAGTTAATTAAATCAAAGTAATCTAATAATCTATCTTTTGCGTGATAATTCAATGAACTTCCTGAGTCACAATAAACAATTAAATCATTTTCTTTGGTATTTATTATTAATTTTTCCAACAATAAGTATTTCCATATCCAATAACCACCTCCGCGTTTCTCATTTAAAAGATAATTAAAAGGCATAAGATGTTTATTGGGTACATCTTTATTTGAGAAAGAATATAATTCATCAAAAACTTCTGATTTTTTAGCAAGATAAATTAAATGTTTTTTTGATATTTCATATTTTTTAGAGTCGCCATATGTATAAAAAATAATTCTTTGTTTATTCACTTGTAATAATTTCTTCCATCTCCATGATTATTATCGTAATAAATTAATGGCTTGTTTATAAATCTACAATTACTTGATTGCATAATTCCTCTCCAGCAATCGTAATCGGCTGCAAAAGGAAGATTTCTAAACCAACCGATTTTATCAAGAAGCTTTTTCTCCACCACGACCGAAGATGTAATTATTGGGTTTGCGAGACCCCTGAAGCTGTTTAAAAAACTTAAATCCCATACTTCTGGATAGTTGAACTTCTTGAATTTGCTTACATATTTGTTAATAAAATATGTTTCTTTATGTTTTCTAAAATAATATTCGTTTAAGTATGATTTATAATTGAAACTTTTGTTATAAATGCCCTCACCAATAAATGCGTCCGAACAAACCATTTTTTCATTGTATTTTTCAAGAGCATTAATTTGTTCTTCTAGTTTATTTGGCATCCAAATATCATCATCATCTAAAAAAGCGATGTATTTACTATTTGATTTAATATTTCCAAAATTTCTAATATTTCCTGGGCCAAATCCATTTAAAAGTTTTTGGTTTGTTTCTAAATCAATTTGATGTATCTTATCTAAATATTTGTGTGATTTATATTTTGGATCAGTGGATCCATCATTAATTACAACAATTTCAAAGTCATCATAAGTTTGGCTAAATACGCTCTCTAAAGCATTTGTTAAATATGAAATTCTGTTGAAGCTTGGTATAACAACAGTAACTTTTGCACTCATTTTTTTATATTTTTCACTTTTCTCAATTATTATATTTTACTTTTTTTCAAAAGAACAAATTAAAATATATTTAATAAAGAGGTTTTTTTTCTTGTAATGACCAATGGGTATCTATTTCCACACCCTTAGGCCTATCTCTTAGTAAATGATTGTACTTGTGCTTGAATTGAAAAAAATTATTATAATCTATTCCATACAATCTAAAAGAAGAAGAATTCATATAAAATGTTAAATCAGTACTGTTATTAATTTTATCCCAATCGAGATTTTCAGAAGAATCTTTAGCAGCTTTATAAATAGACTTTGCATAATTTTCAACAGTTAGTGAATGATGATTATATTTATTATTTTCTTCATAAACATCGCGTAAAATATTATTTAAAGTGTTTTCCAAAATAATATGTTTTTTTTCGTAAACAAGAGCCCATTGAACAAAAAGGTTTTTGTTAGTTTCCGCAGAAACTATTGCTTTGTCCTCATCTTTAATTAGCTTATCTAAAGATCCTGTAATTGAGGAATCTATATCTACA
>MDTA01207176.1_pt1 | contig 19668 bp, 14 predicted proteins | sample 811151 | NCBI WGS metagenome assembly MDTA01 (sample SAMN05326648, study PRJNA326480) | marine metagenome | isolation source: seawater | place: Indian Ocean: South | collected 2010 | reverse complement strand
TTAAAAAATAAAAAAGATTTAGAAAATGAAAATAGACTTGAAAATATTAAAGAACTTTTAAGTGCAATGAAAGAATTTGATAATTTAGAGAGCTTTTTAGAGCATGTATCTTTAGCTACTTCAGTAGATCAAGAGTGGGATGGTGAAAAAATCAATATGATGACTATGCATGCTGCAAAGGGATTGGAATTTGAGACTGTTTTTTTGCCTGGCTGGGAAGAGGGACTTTTTCCACATCAAAAATCAATTGAAGAAAAAGGACAAAATGGTTTAGAGGAAGAAAGAAGATTAGCTTATGTAGGAATTACAAGAGCAAAGAAAAATGCATATATTTCTTTTTCTATGAATAGATTTTATCAAGGAGACTGGATTGATAGTATGGCATCTCGGTTTGTAGATGAATTACCTAATGAATTTGTAGAAAAAAATTCTTTTTTTGAAGAAAACAAAGAAGATAACGATTTTGATTTTAATCAAGACTTTGAAAGTGAAATCAGAAGTCCCGGATGGATTAGATATCAAAAAAAATTAAAATGACAAAAAGTAAAATCAATAAGTTAAAAAGAAAATTTAAAAAATTTGATATAGATGGATATATTATTCCTAAAAATGATGAATTTTTTTCAGAATATTCTCAGTTGGACAGACTTAAAATAATATCAAATTTTAGTGGATCTGCAGGATATGCGGTAATTTTAAAGAATAAAAATTATCTTTTTGTTGATGGAAGATATACTTTACAAGCACAAATAGAGGCATCAAAAAACTTCAAAATTGTAAGTTTGAATAAAATTGTCAATTGTGATTTATTTAAAAACTTAACTTTAGGGTTAGACCCAAAATTTTTCACTACAGACCAAATAAAAAGGTTTTTCCTTAAAAATAATAAAGTCAAACTCATTAATACAAATTTAATAGATCAATTAACAAGAAAAAGAATGAAATCATCTAAACCATTTTTTTCAATTAGTAATATTATAACTGGAGAAAATTTTCAAAAAAAAATTAAAAAAGTTAGAGCTTATATAAATAAAAATAAATCAAATCATATCTTTATTTCTGCTCCAGAAAATGTAGCATGGCTCTTAAATATAAGAGGATACGACAATCCTAATAGTCCAATACCTAATTGCCATTTATTTCTAAACAAAAAAAATATCTTTTTGATTTCAGATATAAGAAAAACAAAAAGTCTTATAAAAGAAAGAAAATTAAAATTAAATCAAATCATTGAACCAAAAAATTTTGATAATTTTGTAAAAAAATTAAAAGGAAAAAAAATCTTAATAGATAAAAAAACTTGTTCAAGTTATTATGAGAATATATTCAAAAAAAAATTTCAAGTTTTAAAAAAAGAAGATCCAATTTATTTAATGAAGTCTGTAAAAAATAAAACAGAAATTCAAAATATGATTCAAAGCCATATTTATGATGGAGTTGCTTTGACAAAATTTCTTTATTGGATGAAAAAAATAAATAAAAAAAGAATTACTGAATTTTATGCTCAAAGTAAACTTGAAAGTTTTAGAAAACTAAACAAAAACTACCTGTATCCAAGTTTTAATACAATTGCGGGTTCCGGTAGTAATGGTGCAATTATTCACTACAGAGCTTCAAAAAACAGAACTAAAGAAATTAAACCTAGTGAAATATTTTTGTGTGACTCTGGTGGACAATATAAATATGGCACTACTGATGTTACACGTACAATATGTTTATCAAAACCAAATGAAAATATAAGAAATATTTTCACTAAAGTTCTCAAAGGACATATCGCTGTTGCAAGTTCTAATCTAAGTAATAATAGCACCGGACAAGCACTTGATAAAAAAGCTAGAAAATTTTTAAAAGAAATAAATTTAGATTATGAACATGGAACGGGCCATGGAGTAGGTTTTTTTTCCAATGTACATGAGGGGCCACAAGCAATTTCAAAATTTAATAAAGTAAAAATATTAGAGGGAATGGTACTAAGTAATGAGCCAGGATATTATAAAAGAGGAAAATATGGTATTCGTATTGAAAATTTACTTTACGTTAAAAAATTAAAGGGAAAATTATTTTTTGAAAACCTCACTCTTGCGCCGATAGATAAAGATTTAATTGATTTCAATCAACTTACCAAAAGTGAAAAAGATTATTTATTTAAATATAATATTCTAAATTACACTGAACTATCACCTTTTTTAAACAAAAAAGAAAAAAAATGGTTAGCTAGTTTTATTTAGCATTTTAATCCATTCATTCTGACTAAGAATTTTAATTTTTAATTCCTTTGCTAAATCAACTTTTCTTTTAGTTGGTTTTTCCCCAACAATTAAATAATCAAGTTTTTTAGATACATTGCTGATAATCGAACCTGAATTTTGCTCAATTAAAGATTTTGCTTCAGCTCTACTCATGCCATCTAATTTTCCTGTGAATAAAAATGTTTTGCTTGCAAAAAAACCGTCTTTTTTTATCTGAACTGCATTCTTTACTTTCAATAACTTATTAAGTTCATTTATTACCTTTAAATTTATTTTATTTGAGAAGAAATTTTCAATAGATGAGATTTGAGTATCTCCAATTCCATCTATGTTCAATAGATCAATAAAATTTTTATTCTGTGATAATTTAATAAAATTTGATAACGATTTTAAATATTTAGAAATTAACTTTGCATTTTCTAATCCAATATGTCTTATGCCTAATGAATAAATAAATCTCTCAAGAGAAATATTTTTTCTTTTATCTATAGAATATTTTAAATTTGCAACTGATTGTTTTCCCCATCCTTCCAAAGACTCGACTTTTTCATAATTTAACATAAAAATATCTTGGGGAAATTTTATCAAATTTATATCCCAAAATTTCTCAACTATTTTTTTTCCAAATCCATCAATATTAAATGCCTCTTTTGAAACAAAATGTTTAATTTTTTCTATAGATACTTTTTCACACTCAAAACCTTCACTGGAACATCTTCTAACTGCATCTTCTTTTTTAGTTAATGAATTATATTCTTTAACTGTGTTAGAACCACATGACGGACATTTATTTGGAAAAACAAATCTTTTCGAGTTTTCTTTTCTTTTATTTTTATTAACTGAAATAATATGTGGAATTACATCTCCAGCTCTTTCAACTACAACTTCATCGTATATTCTAATGTCTTTTCTAATAATTTCGTCTTCATTATGTAATGTTGCATTTGAAACAACAACCCCACCTATGTTAATTGGTTTTATTTTTGCCACTGGAGTTAATGCACCAGTTCTACCTATCTGAATATCTATATCGATTATTTTTGAAACTCCTTTATTGGCAGAAAATTTATGAGCTATAGCCCACCTCGGAGCATTAGAAACATTACCTAACCGTTTTTGTAAGTCATAACTATTTACTTTGTAAACCAATCCATCAATATCAAAATTTAATTCATTCCTTTTTTTTTCAATTTCAATATAATTAGTAATTAAGTTTTTTGTTCCTGAAATAATTTTATTTAATGGATTTACCTTAAAGCCCCATTTTTTTAATTTTATTAAGAAATCACTTTGAAGTTTTATATTCAGTCCTTTTTCATAACCAAAAGTATAAGCAATAAATTTCAAAGGAATTTTTTTTGTGTCTTCTGGATTTTTTTGTCTCAAAGATCCAGACGCAGCATTTCTAGGATTTGCAAATTTTCCTTTAATTTTCCTAAAGTCTGAATTTTGAATAAATACCTCACCTCTAATATCTATGTCTAACGGAAAATCTTTATCTACAACTGCTTTAGGAATATCTTCAATAGTTTTTAGATTTGCTGTGATATCTTCTCCTTCTTGACCATCACCCCTGGATAATCCGGTTATTAGCTTTCCTTTTTTATAAGTTAAGGACGCTGAAATCCCATCTATCTTTGGCTCAACACTATATTCAATTTGAAAATTATCTTTTTTATCTAAATAATTCATCATTTTCTTTTCAAAATTATTAAGGTCTTCCTCAGTAAAAGCATTTGATAAAGATAACATTGAAACTCTATGAATTTCTTTTTTAAAATTCTTTGAAGGCTTATGTCCAACTTGTAATTGGGGAGAGTTCTTGCTTTTTAAAAAAGAATACCTATTTTCTAAATTAATTATTTCACTTTTAAGTAAATCAAATTTTGCATCAGAAACTTCGGAAATATTTTCGTTAAAATATTTTTTATTATAAAAATTATATAATTTAATTTTTTCCTTGTATTTTTTTTTGATCAAATCTTTGTTCATATTAATCAAAAAGTTTTTTAAATTTTTGGATTACACCCTTTTTTTCTTTTTTTTGAGATTTTTTAATATTACTCTCATAATTTTGATTAAACAATTTATACGATTTTTTATACCATTCACTTGATAGGTAGTTATATCCTAATAAATTTGCATATTTCTGAGACTCATCTAAAAGACCAATTTTATAATTAATCTCTACCATTCTATGAATTGCCTCTTCAACAAAAATTGTTTGATCATAATCGTCAATAACGGTTTTGAACCTATTCATTGCAGCTATCCATTTTTCTTTTTTAACATAATGTCTTCCAAGATACATTTCTTTTGAAGCAAGAATATCCTCAATTAAACCAATCTTAAATTTTGAGTCTAAAGCAAAATCAGTATTAGGATATTCATCTAATATAAATTGAAATTTATTTTTTGCCCTTATCAACGGAGCCGTATCTCTTTTTTCATCTTCAATGGTTTCATAATAGCACATTGCTATTAAATAATGAGCATAAGATAAATTTTTATCATTAGGATATGTTTTCATGTATCTTTCTAAATTAAATATAGCTTCTACATAATAATTTTGTAAATAATATGAATATGATGCCATCAATGCTGATTTAGGAGCCCATTCAGATTGAGGAAATAACAATTCAGCTTCTAAAAATTTTTTTGCTGCAAAGAAAGGATCGTTTTCACTAAGTGCTTTATAAGCCTGGTTATAAGCACCAAACATTTCTAAATCTTGTCTAGTTTCTTTAATATAGGAAATTTCTTTTTTCTCTTTTCCACATGAATATAATAAAATTAAAAAAAAAATTACTAAAATAAACCTAATTTGAATCATAATTAATTTATATAATCTAAATAAGCGATTATAAAGATTTTTAATTTAGGCTATAGATCTTAAAAGACTTTTATTAATAACTGTATGAGGTAAACTTCTTTCCTTAATTTCAACAATTGTGAAATTTTCTGTATTTTCAAATACTTTGCGTAATAATTGATTAGTAAGATAATGACCTCCCTGAGAACATTTAACACTAGCTATCATTCTATATCCGCAAGTGTAAAGATCACCAATACAATCTAGTATCTTGTGATTAACAAATTCTTTAGAATTCCTTAGGCCATTTTCATTTAAAATACTTTTTTCATTAACTACAATTGCATTATCTAGACTTCCACCTTTAGCAAGACCTTTTTGTTTAATTATTTCAATATCTTTATATAAACAGAAAGTTCTTGAATTAAATATGTCTTGCAAATCATCCTCATAAACATTTATTTTATTTCTTTGATCTCCTATAATAGTATTTTCGTATTTTAATTCAAAATCTATATCTAAGCTTAGTTTTGATGGAGAAATAGAAATTTCTCTTACTCCATCCTTAAATTCAACTTTTTTATTTATCTTTATAATCTTAATTGGGGAATTACTTACTTTGATCCCTGCATTTAATATTTTTTCTATAAATTCTTTGGCAGAGCCATCCAATATTGGAACTTCCTCGTTATCAATTTCTATTAGCACATTGTCAATTCCTAATCCAAATAAAGCCCCCATCAAGTGTTCAATTGTTGAAACTTTTACCCCAAACTCGTTTGATATCGTAGTGTTTAATGATGTATTACTTACATTCGAAAAATTGGGTATTAATAAGTTATTGTTTGTTAAATCTACTCTTTTGAAAATAATTCCAGTGTTAGGATCTGAGGGTTTTATGCAAACATTGACTATCTGACCACTGTGAAGTCCAACTCCACTAAAGTTTACATTACTTTTAACAGTTTTTTGGTTTAATGCAGACACATGGAACTTTTAATACTGAATCTTGATAACTCAAAAACAACAAATGTTACTGTAAAATACAGATTTAACTAAAAAAATTGAAGAATTTTTCAAAAAATCCTACCTTTTTTGGAGTTTTGTCTACCAATATCACTTCATTGGGGTTGTATCCTTCAACAATACTTTTTGTTAGAGAAAATATATCACTTTTATCATCAGCCATAAATTCATTTAGATATTTTGCACTAATAATTTTACTCAAAGAAATTTGATACTTTTTTAATATATCCTCAAAATTTTTAATCAAAATGTTTGAAAGGCATATAAATCTAACATCTATTGAAAAATTTTTGCATTTGAAATCCTTTGGTAAATAAGAATGGATAATATTATCAATACAATAAGAATTAATTATCATATGGATAATTCTTCTCTTATCTATAGTGTTTTTACAACTATCTTTAGCTTCATTTAATAAATATTTTAAATCTACTGAATTATCACTAATTTTTTTTTTAACTGATACTTCCACAGTTAAAAAATCCTCAAGATCAGTTACAATCAATATTTTTTTGATAAAACTACCAATTTTTTTTTCAATCTTTAAAATGTTCTGACTCAAGAAATTATCTAATTTCTCAAAACTAATATCATCTATTTCTCTGTCTAAATACAACTTCTCTTCATAAATTTTTTTGTTAAAGTCATCTCTTACAGAAATAATAAAGTTTTTTTTAATTACTAATAAGTATGTTTGAAAATTATAATTATTTTCCATTTATAATAATTTGGTTTTGTTGACGTAAATCAATTTTATTAATTTTTTTTAAATTATTTTGATCTAAAATTTCAATTATTAATTCAAAAGATTTTTTTAAATTTTTGACTGGTAATTTGATAAGTAGTCCCGACTTTGTTTCAATATCCCATCTTCCAGATTTAAAAAAATATAAATTATTTATTACGTCATATTCAAAACTTGATGCGTCGATGACCTTTTTTAACTCAAAAAAATTTTCATTATCAAAATTACCAAAAATAAATGGAACATCTAATTCCTTATTATCTTTATTATCTTTCTTAATAAATTTACCATTGGAGCCAAATAATAAAATTTTATTATCTTTTTTAACTTTAGCAAGAAATGCGGTTTTATAAATTTTAATATTTAAAGATGAGGGATATCTTTTAGATATAGTATATTTCTCAATCAAATTATTTTTATTTAATATATTTCTTATCTTAATTTCGTCGAGAAAAAATAGATTATTAATTTTTAAAAAATCCAAATTATTAGAAAGCTCTTTATTTTTCTTTTCTTCCAAACCAGAAACGTTAATATATTTTATCTTTAAAAAATCTGTACTAAAATTTTTATTATTTAAAGTACCAATTATTAAAAATAAAAAAATATATATGAAAATTTTTTTACTTTTTTGTTGAGGCATCTTTTAAAATAAATCTCAATAATTCTATAAAATTAATACCTTGATAAGCAGCAATCTCAGGAACTAAAGAAAGTTTCGTCATCCCTGGTTGTGTATTAATTTCTAATAAATAAAATTTACCATTGAAAAATTTAAAGTCTGATCTTGATACTCCTCTACAACCAATTAGCTTGTGGGCTTTTAAGGATAAATTCATTAAATTATCGTAATCTTTTTTTTTTAAACTAACTGGTATTATATGCTCTGTTTTTGCCTTAGGGTTATATTTTGCTTGAAAATCATAGAATTGTCTTTTTGGTTTTAATTCTATTGCGCCAAGTTTTTTTAAACCAATAACAGCAGCCTGAATTTCTCTTCCTGGAATAAATTCTTCTATTATTATTTTTTTATAAACTTCTAATAGTTTTAATTTTGCCATTAAATTTTTTTTTGTGCATATAAAAACATTCACACTTGAGCCTTCATTTATAGGTTTAATAACTACAGGAAACTTTAATTTTTTTTGAATGAAATTTATTAAATTTTTTTTGGATTTATCAAAAGAATACAAAAAATATTTAGGTGTTAAAATTTTATTTTTAATGAACATTTTTTTTGATAAATCCTTGTCCATAGCTATTGCAGATGGAATTACACCTGAATGAGTATAGGGAATTTTTAAGCTTTCTAAAATTGTTTGAATATATCCATCTTCTCCAAATTGGCCATGAAGAGCATTAAAAATTATTTTTGGTTTAAATGATTTAATTGCTTCATGTAACTTATAATTTGGTTCAGTAATTTTAACTATATAATTATTTCTTTTAAGTTCCTTAGCAACTTGTTTACCAGTTTCTAGACTTATTACTCTTTCCTTAGATATTCCACCAGAAATTATCAAAATTTTTTTTTTCAATTTATTCCAATATTTTAATTTCTTTTTCTAAAATAACCCCAGTTTTATCCAAGACCTTTTTAGATACAAATTCAATTAATTTGATCATATCATCATAAGTTGCATTACCTTTATTTACAAAAAAATTACAATGCTTTTCAGATATATATGCATCTCCAAAACTTTGATCTAATGGAACTGACTGCTTTATAAGTTCCCAAACTTTTTTATCAGTCTGGGTAATTGGATTTTTAAAGGTGCTTCCACTTGTTTTAATTTTAGAGGGTTGAGCCTTTTCTTTTTTTGCCTTTAGTTCATTTGTTTTTTCTCTAATTTTCTCTGCTATCCCCAACTTACCTTTAAAAGATGCACTTAAAAAAATAAGGTCATCTGACAAATTATTTTTTCTATATTCAAAATTAATATCTTTTCTTGGAATAGTTATCATATTTCCTAGTTTATCAACTGCTTGAACTGATAATAATACGTCTTTAAATTCTCTTCCAAAACATCCGGCATTCATTCTTATCCCACCTCCGATAGTTCCTGGTATACAAGATAAAAATTCAAGTCCACTTAGGCTATTTTCGATTGCAAAATTTGATAAATTTTTATCTAGTACTGCACTACCAGCAATAATAATATCTTTTCCAAGAAGAGAAATATTATTAAAATTTTTACTTAATTTGATAACTACACCATCAAACATCTCATCTGAGATAAGTGTATTGGAACCTGCTCCAAGTATAAATATTTTCTCTTTATTCTCTAATTTTTTTAAAAAACTTACTAAATTTTTTAAATTTTCTGCTTTAAAGAAAATTTTAGTTTTTCCACCAATGTTAAACCAATTTTTTTTCTTTAAATCATAATTAAAATTTACGTTTTCTCCAAATTCATTCAGTAATTTCTTATACATATCGATTTTCATTACATCAATTTAGGTAGATCTCTCATCCAATTGGAAATGGTGCCAGCACCCATCCCAATTACAATTTTTTTTCCATACATATTTTTTTTTAAAAATTTTGCTAATTGATAGTTATTGTTTACTAAAAATAATTTTACTTTTGAGTTTTTTATAATTTCTTTTGCAAATTTGACATATTCGAAACCAAGCTTTATCTTTTCACCTGCAGTATAAATTGGGCATAAAACAACAGTGTTTGCCTTTTTAAAAGCATATGAAAATTCTCTTCTCAAGTCTTTTAACCTTGAAATCCTGTGTGGCTGAAATATGCAAACTTTATCAAAATTTTTATAAACTTTATCGACACCTTCTAATACAAATTTAATTTCTGTAGGATGATGAGCATAATCATCATAAAAGTCTATATTATTATAACTAAAAATTTTATTGAATCGTCTTTGAACACCTTTAAAATTCGACAACCCTTTTTTTATTTTAGATATAGATATACCAATTGTTAATGCAACTGCTGCTGCAGCAACTGAATTTCTAACATTATGAATGCCTAATAATGGTATCTTTATTTTTTTTAAATTTATCTTCCTTTTATTAGGGAGATTTACAAATAAATTATATTCAGTAAATTCTTTACCTTGTTTAATATTCTTAATCAAAAAATTAGATTTAACATTTGTTCCATAGGTATAAATATTTTTATTTTTTATTTTTTTAACAAGATCATTATTAATTTTATCATCTATACATATAAAGGATTTTCCAAATGAAGGTACTTTTGCAATAAATTTAGTAAAATATTTTTTTAAGTCATCAATAGAATTATAAAAATCCATATGTTCTCTATCTATGTTTGTTATGATTGAATAAGTTGGAGGTATATGAATAAAACTTCCGTCTGACTCATCTGCCTCTAAAATTGACCAATCACTTTTACCAAGTTTAGCTGTATTTTTTATAGAATTTATTACCCCACCATTTATAATCGTTGGATCTATTTTTGTTTTTTGGAAAATTGAAGCAACTAATGATGTTGTTGTAGTTTTTCCATGAGAACCAACTACAACAATATTTTTCATTAAAGAAACTATATGAGCTAACATTTGCCCTCTCATAATAATTGGTAAATTTTTTCTTTTTGCTTCAAGCAATTCTGGATTATTTTTTTTAATTGCAGATGAAATTACAACTATGGTAGCACTTTTTAAATTTTGTCTTTTTTGGCCTATAAAAATTTTAATTTTTTCTTTTTTAAGTCTTTCTATATTTTTATTAAAAAAAATATCACTTCCCTGAACTTTAAAACCTTTTCCTTTCATAATTAATGAAAGTCCACTCATTCCTATACCACCAATTCCAACGAAATGAATAACCTCAGTTTTTGCTAAATCAATTTTCATTTATAACACTCAATATTTTTTGATTAACATTAATCCATGAGTTTTGGTAATTTAATTTTTTTAAATTATCCTTTTTTTTCAAATAATTTGTTTTATCTTCGAGAATATCTTTTAAAATATCTTCAATTTTATCCTCAAAAAATTCTTGATCAATTATCCAACAACAATCAAAATTAAGATAGAAATTAGCATTTTCAAGTTGATGGTTATCTTTTGATGAAGGTAATGGTACAGCTATAAATGGAATATTCAAAACTGAAAGTTCCGCTAAAGTAGATGCTCCAGCTCTGGTTATGCACAGATCAGACTGTTTCATAATTTTAACAAAATTTTCATCAAAATCAAAAATTTCATTTTCTATATTATTCTTTGAATAAAAATCTTTTAAATTTAAAATATTTTTTCTATTAGTTTGATGTGCAATTTTTAATGGGAATTTTTTACAAATATTTGCTATTGAATTATTTAAGTTATTATCAAAAATACTTGCTCCTTGACTTCCTCCAATAATTAAAATTTGAGAGATATCTTTTGAATTACTTACTAAATCATTTTGATAAAATTTTTTTCTTACCAAAGGATTTATTATTACTGCTTTATTCTTAAATTTATCAGGAAAATTTTTAATCTTATTCGAGTAACAAAAAATTTTATCACAAGATCCCAAAAAAAATTTATTTGCCCGACCTAGAACTAAATTTGGCTCTAATAAATATATTTTTAATTTCAATATTTTACTTGCTAAAATTAAAGGTAACGACATATATCCACCTGTAGATATTAATCTATCGACTTTTTCTTTTCTTAATAAAAAAAATGATTTAAAGACCAAAAATAAAACAATTAGAAAATTAAAAGGCAAAAAAAGAATATTGTTTAATTTTGGAGTATCAATTATTTCAGTTTTATAAATATTGTTATCAAGAAATACATTTCCTCGTTTATCGGTGCTAACAATAACATCAGTGTCTTTTATTAAATGATCGTAAAGTATTGTTGCAGGTATAACATGCCCTCCCGATCCGCCTGTAGATATTAAAATTTTCTTTTTCATATTAATTTATTCTTCTTCTAGTAAGATTAAGAATTATTCCTGATAAAATTGAGGTACTTATTATTGAGGAGCCACCGTAACTTATATAAGGAAGTGTCATGCCTGTTGTTGGAAACAATCTTATATTTACACCTATGTGTATCATTACTTGCATTAATATGAGACTTACACAGCCAGTTAAAATTAATTTTGTACTTTCCTCATTTTCTTGATTTACTTTTTTAAAAACTGAGTGGATAAAAATTATAAACAATAATAATATTAGAATTATTGCGACTACTCCGAACTCCTCTGAAATTACTGAAATAATATAATCTGTATGTGCTTCTGGAACTTTATTTTTTAACGTACCTTCTCCAATTCCTTTGCCAAAAAAACCTCCACTTGTTATCGACTCAATTGCCTTATCTGATTGAAAATTATGTGTACCTGTTTCTGTATCGAAAAAAGATAATATCCTATTCTTAATGTATTCAAATTTAGAGACGAAAAAAATAAGATAAAGAAATGATAAAATCATTATAGAAAAAAGAACTGATAAAAAAACTATATTTATACCTGATACAAAAATCAAAATTGACCAACTAAAAAAAACAAGAATGGTTTGTCCAATATCAGGCTGCATAATTAACAAAACTGCTATCATTGAAGTTATTAAAAATGAAATAATATATTTAAAGTGAACATTTGAATATTTTTGACTACTTAATATCAAACTAATGAAGATGATTAAAAATGGCTTTACTAATTCAACGGGTTGAAATCTTGGTAATAAATATAAATCAATCCACCTTTTTGAACCTTTCACCTCTATACCAAACACAGGTACTAAAAATAAAATTAATAATGAAAAAAGAAAAATAACTAGTGATAGATTAAAAAGATTATCTTTATTAATTGAAGAAAATATAAAGATTACAAAAATTCCTAAAAGAATAAAAATTAAATGTTTAAAAAAAAATGAATAATCATTTGTATCTAATTTGTCTGAAGCTATTAAAGAAGTTGAAACTAACGAAAAAAATAGACCAATTAAAAATAATAAAATTATTATAGAAAACAAAAACTTATCAATATTTTTCCACCATTGATAATACAGTTTGTGCAAAAAAGGCCTATTTTCCATTTAGATATCTTTTTATTAATTTATTAAAGTAAAAACCTCTATCTTCAAAATTTTTAAAATTATCAAATGAAGCAGCTGATGGACTAAACAATATCGTATTATCTTTAAATTTTTTTCTTTTGATAATAAAAAATATTTTCTTTATTGCAGATTCTAAATTAAGAAATGTTTCATATTCTATCTTATTTTTCATCTTTTGAATAAAAAAATTTTTATCTCTACCAAAAATAAATGCTTTAATATTCTTATAATATTTTTTTGGTAAATTGAATTTATCACCCTTTTTACAAATTCCTCCAATCAACCAATAGATATTTGGATTTACTTTTAATAATCCCATAGAGGAAGAGAAACTTGTAGATTTTGAATCATTAATTATTGTTAAGTTAGAACTTTTAAAAATAATTTGTTGACGATATTTCAAACCTTTAAAATTTTTAATTGTACTAATGATAAGATTTTTTTTTAATTTTAATTTTTTTGTTATTTCTAAAATAAAAGATAAGTTTTCCTTATTATTTTCAGTAAAAAAATAATTATTATTAATTTTTTTCAGTAAGCTTATTTTTTTGTTAGTGTCTACTTTAAAAATTTTGCCTAAAAATTTCTTAGATTTAACAAAATTTTTTATCAATAAATCATCTTTTTTTAAAAAAGCATAGGATCCTTTCGGCTGACTTTTTAGTAATTTAAACTTCGCTTTAATATAATTTTTTAAACTTTTATGTCTTTCAATATGATCTGGTGATAAATTTAAAATTGCTGCATACTTTGATTTAAAAATTTTACTATACTCTAGTTGGTAAGAAGATGCCTCAACAACGAAAAAAGTTTTATTACTCACATTTTTAACTGACAGGATTGGTTTGCCTATATTACCCACTAATCTAACATCTAATTTATGTTTTAGTAAAATTTCATATAAAAGCTGACAAGTTGTTGATTTTCCATTAGTTCCAGTTATGGTGAAACATTTGTTCTTATAAAATTCATAAAAAACATCTAAATCTGAAAAAATTTTTTTTTTATTTTTTTTTAAAAAGATAGATAACTTACATCTATTTATATCTATTCCTGGACTTAAAATTATTCTATCAAATTTAGATTTAAGAATATCTTTAAAATCAATTAATTTTTTTTTTATTTTTTTATCTTGGAAGTAAGATTTAGAGTCGTCATATAAAAAAATCTTACTCTTATTATTTAAAAATCTAAATGTTGATATTCCACTCTTTCCAAGGCCATAAATTAATATTTTTTTATTTAAAAAAATATTTGATTTATTTATCATTATCTTAATTTTAAAGTGGCAAGACCTATCATTGCCAAAATAATCGAAATAATCCAGAATCTAATAACAACAGTAGACTCTGGCCAACCTTTTTTTTCAAAATGATGATGTATTGGTGCCATTTTAAATATTCTTTTACCAGTCAATTTAAATGAAATAACCTGAACCATAACTGAGATAGCTTCTAAAACAAATAATCCACCTGTGATTGCTAAAACAATTTCATGTTTTGTAATAATACCTACTGCTCCCAATGAACCACCAAGAGATAGAGAGCCAGTATCGCCCATAAAAATTTTAGCAGGTGGAGCATTAAACCATAAAAAACCTAGACAAGATCCTATGATCGCACCACAAAAAATTGATATTTCACCTGTTCCTTCCACGTATGGAATTTGTAAATAATCTGAAAAAACTATATTTCCAGTTACATAACTAATAAAGGCAAAGCAACCTGCTACTAAAATAACTGGAACAGTGGCTAAGCCGTCGAGACCATCAGTCAAATTCACAGCATTTGAAGATCCAACAATTACAAAAATTGCAAATGGTATAAAAAACCATCCTAAATTAACTATTAAATTTTTAAAAAAAGGAAAGTACAAATAATTTAATTCTTCGCTGCTTGAAAACTTTATGAGAAATAATATTCCTATAATAGAAATAAGAATTTGAAAAAGTATTTTTATTTTAGATGAAACTCCTGAAGAATTTTTATATCTAATTTTTCTGTAATCATCATAAGCACCAAGAACTCCAAATGATATAGCAATATATAAAGCAAAAATGACATAAACATTTTTAAGATTTCCCCACATTAGCACTGAAATCAATAAACCAGATAAAATAATCAAACCTCCCATTGTAGGAGTGCCTATTTTTTTTATTATATGATCTGAGGGTCCATCTTCTCTAATTGGATTTAATATATCTCTATTCGCAAAATATCTTATAAAAGGGTTTCCTATTAGAAGAACAATACTTAAAGATGTAAAAAAAGCTAAACCAGTTCTGACAGTTATATATTTAAAAATATTAAAAAAAGAAAATATATCTACAAAATTTAAAAGAAAATTATAAAGCATTAATCTTTCTCTTTTTTAGTTTAGTTGTAAAATTAAATAAACCCGTAGAATTTGATCCTTTTACCATTAAATAATCGCCTTCATTTAGATTTTTATTAACAAAACTATTTAGTTCCGAATCATTATTAAAAATTTCTCCCTTCTTATTTTTATGAATCTTTTTAAAAGTCTCTCTAATATGATTGCCAATTATGTTCACTTTATTTATAGAAATTTTATTAATAGTTTTGCTAAGGGCTAAATGTAATTTTTTTGAATATTTCCCTAGTTCTAACATATCTCCAAGAATTATATGTTTTTTATTTTTATCAACTTGTATCTGATTAAAATTATTTAATGCTGAATTTAAAGATAATGGATTTGAATTATAGCTTTCATCTACTAAAAAAATATTTTTTTTATTAATATTTAATTTTGTAATATCTCCTCTTCCTTGAGTTGTTTTGATTTTTAAAAATTGATTTTTATTTAATTTAAACACATCTATATAAATATGCATAACCGTTATTGTCGCCAATAAATTATATATAAAATTTTCAAAATTTTTTTGAATGTAAAAATGTTTATCTAAATTATTTATGCTTAATATAATTTTATATTTATTTCTTTGTTTGACTATTCTTTTTAAACTGACTGTTACATCTTTTTTGTGATAAGAAAATGAATAAACTTTTAGTCCTCTCTTAATAGCTAATCTTTTATGGAAATTATAAAATCTGTCATCTGCATTAAGAACCATTGATCCATTATTTCTAATATTTTTAATTATCTCACCTTTTGCAGAAGCAATTTCAGATATATTATTAAAATTCTTAATGTGAGCGAAGTTTATATTGGTTATAACACCTACATCAGGTTTAATAATATTTGATAAAAAATTTATCTCACCTTTTTTATCCATCCCAACCTCTAAAACACCAAATGTATCATTTTGATTTAAATTAAAAAGACTTAACGGAACTCCATATTTATTATTATAAGACTTTCGTGAATATGAAGTCCTCTCCAATTTTTTAAGGGATGAACCAAGTAAATCTTTCAATGAAGTTTTCCCACAACTGCCTGTTACTGCAATTATCTTAGTATTTATATTTTCTCTAAATTCAGTCGCGCATTTACTAAGAAAACTTAATGAATTCTTTACCTTAATTTGTTTTGTATATTTTTTTTTATTTTTAATTCTATTAACAATCGCAATAGAAGCTTTTTTTCTAAAAACTTCATTTAAATATTTGTGTGCATCATTTTTTTTTCCTTTAATTGTAAAAAAAATATCATTTTTTTTTACCTCTTTTGAATTAATTATTCCCTTTTTTAATTTCAGATTTTTCAAGGTTAAATTAGAATTTGAAATATCTTTTATAATATTTAATTTTATGTTTTTTGAGAGAGAATGGTTTTTTTTCTTTATAGATTTTAGTATTATTTCTTTATCTGAAAAATGTCTGATTTTTTTTTTATAGGTTTGAGTTTTTTCATGACCCTTGCCAGCTACTAATAAAATTTCTCCACTCTTTAAATTTAAAACTGCTTCATCGATTGCTTTCTTTCTATCTGCAATTTCAAATAATTTTTTTTTATTGATATTTCTTTTAATTTGATTTCTAATTAAGGTAGGATTTTCTTCCCTGGGGTTATCATCAGTAAGATAAATCTTATCACAATATAAATTAGCTATTTTGCCCATTGGAGCTCTTTTCTTTTGATCTCTGCCACCACCACATCCAAAGACAATTGAAATTTTTCTGTTAAAAAATTGATTTTTTAAATTCTCTAAAACAGTTTTTAAAGCATCTGGAGTATGAGCATAGTCTAATATTATTTTTGAGTTATTATTAATTTTACCAATTTTATCCAGTCTACCATAAATTGGTTTAATCTTGTTTAATTTATTAAATATATTTTTTAGTTTTATACCACTTTTCTCAGCAGCTATTACAGCCATCAAAATATTCTTTAATTGGACTTTGCCTATTAAATTCAACTTAAATTTAAATTTTAACTTTTTATAAACTATTTCGACTAATTGACTTTCATTGTAATATTTGTGTGATTTAACTTTAATCTGAAAATTATCATTTTTTGATGATACAAAATTAAGTTTAAGCTTCCTATTTTTACAAATATTCTTAATTTTGCTAAACTGATCGATAGACTGATCAGTGATCACACATCCACTTTTTTTTATCAATTTTTTAAATAAATATAATTTCGAGTGAAAATAATCTTTAAAGTTTTTATGATAATCCAAATGATCATGAGATAAATTACTAAAAATACCAACATCAAAAAATAAACCATCCAATCTATGTTGCTTCAATCCATGACTTGATGCTTCCATAACAACATTTTCAATTTTTTTTCTTTTTAAATTTTTAAATATATGACTTAGTTTAAGCGGATCTATTGTTGTATTTTGTAAGCTTTTAAAAGAATTATTTGTTTTAATTCCTAATGTACCAATAGATGCAACCTTCTTTTTATTTAACTTGAGAATTTGAAAATAAAAATCACTTATTGATGACTTTCCATTAGTTCCTGTAACTGCAACCAAATTTTTTGGGATTTTGTTATTAATCCTAAAAGACGTCTCTGCAAGTAATTTTCTTATATTTTTTGAATTTAAAAATAGAATCTTGTTTTTGATACCTGAAAATTTTTTTTCATGAATTATAATCTTTGCTCCTCTTTTAATTGCTTTACCAATGAAATCATGACCATCATTTTTATTACCTTTTATTGCAAAAAAAATAAAATTTCTTTTTACTTTTAAGCTATTAAAAGCAATGCCTGAAAAAAAATAGTTTTGATATTCTTTTTTTAAATTTGGAAAGTAATCTCTAAGATGCATTCTAGTAAACTTGTAGATACTTTGTGGCTAAAATAGGCCCAATTTTATCTATAATTTGTCCAGCTACCTCAACGGATGTCCATCCAGCAGTATTAAACGGCGTACCAGTATAGCTTCCTTTTTTATTTCTATATTTATAAACATATGTTGGTGACCCTTTTGGAGAATCAAGCATCACCACAAAAACAAACTCAGGTTTTGAAGAAGGGAATACTGAAGCAAAAGTATTTATTTTTATATTTGAATATTCACCTTTAATTGGTTGTTGAGCTGTACCTGTTTTACCTGCAATTTCATAACCTTTTACATTTGCTAAACCGGCTGTACCTTCTTTATCTGTTACAATTTTTCTTAAAATGTTTAAAGTTTTTCGCGAAACACCTTTATTTAATAATCTTATTTTTTCGTTATCAGTTTTTTTATTATCTTTTACTACTAATTTAGGATTTATGTCATAACCACCATTTGATATTACGGCATAACCTTTTGCTAATTGTAATAAAGTAGTTGTAATACCATGTCCAAAAGAGGCTGTAGCTAATTTACATTTTCCCATCTTTATTTCATCTTGATATGCAACTTCCTCTATATCGAAATCAATTTCTCCAAGAACACCAATTTTCTCTAAAAAATTTTTAAATCTTTCTGATCCAACTCTTTGTGCTATTTTAACTGATCCAATATTTCCTGATCTAATAAGAATTTGCTCAGCAGTTAAATTAACAGGCAATTTTTTATCATACTCTCTTATTGGAAAGCCCGCACACTCAATTGACTTTGGTAAGTCTTTAAATTCTGTTGAAGGTTTAATTAAACTTAAATCTAGCGCAGCTGCAAAAGTAAAAGGTTTGAAAACTGAACCAAGTTCATAAGTTCCTTTACTTACTCTATTAATAAAATCTTTATTATCAATTTTCTTTCTCTCATTTAAATTAAAGTCTGGCAGCGATATAAACGAAAGAATTTCACCAGTATGAATATTCATTAGTATTGATCCACTCCCTGCAGTTCTAAAAACCTTATTAAATTTCAACAATTCATTTCGAATTAGAAATTGAATATCTGAATCTACTGTTAATTTTATAGGTTTTGATTTTGTTTTTAATTTATCGTCTAAAGATTTTTCTAACCCAGATATTCCATTATTATCATTGTCAATTTGACCAATAATATGACTGAATAAATTTTTTTGTGGGTAAACCCTTGATAAATTATCTCTTGACTCAATTGATTTATCTCCAAGCAACATTAATTTATCATAATTTTCATACGAAATTTTTTTTTCAAGATAAAAAAATTTTCCTTTTTCAATTTGATCTTTAATTTTTTTATAATTTTTATCAGGAAAAATATACTTCAGATTAATTATTAGCTTTTTTTCATCAATTATTTTTCTAGGACTAATTCCAACGTCTATTGATCTAATACTCTTACTTAAATAATTTCCATTTCTATCAACAATATCTGTTCGTTTAAGTTTACTAAAAAATTTCATCTGGTTAGTATTGAAATCATCCGTTTTTCTGGAGCCCAAATGAAATAAATGGATCGAATAAATTATAGAAATCATAAAAAAAATAAAAAATA